>OBZA01000031.1_pt1 | contig 78972 bp, 72 predicted proteins | sample 1476871 | NCBI WGS metagenome assembly OBZA01 (sample SAMEA2580227, study PRJEB22360) | human gut metagenome | biome: human gut; feature: human-associated habitat; material: faeces | place: Denmark | collected 2008/2010
CTCTTATTTTTTTGTTATTCACGTCATTTCTCCTACCGATAACAATTTATTATCACTATACGAAGCACTCAAATAGGTTTATAATAGCATGATTATTGATAAAGGAGATTTTTATGGATTATAAACTTATTTCTACTTACTTAGATTATTGCAAAACTCATAAGCGTTTGAGTTCACACACGATTCGCGCTTATAAGAATGATCTTATGCAATTTTATAACTCAGACTATGATAATGTCGAATCCTATATAGAACAGTTGACACGATCTAACATAAAAACGAATACATTAAGAAGAAAAATTGCTTGTATGAAGGTGTTTTATAACTATCTAAAATACCAGAACATAATTGAAGAGAATCCCTTCAATCAATTGCGCTTTCAATTTAGAACTGAAAAAGTATTGCCTAAAACGATTCCGTATGACATTCTGAAAAGCATTTTTATATATTTAGAACGGAAAGTAATTGTATCTAAAACTGACTATCAAAAACAACACGCTGAAAGAAATCTACTAATTATTTCCCTTTTACTTTCAACAGGTATCAGAATTTCTGAACTTTGTCACATTCACCTCAAAGATATTAATCTTTCCAATAAGACACTCCATATTATAGGAAAAGGTAAGAAAGAGCGTATCCTATTTTTAGGAGATCAAACAACCTTCAATTTATTAGAAACATATATAAATAAAAACGGAAAGGAATCTAATGATTTCCTATTCCCAGGGAAACATTCGCCTAAACCATTGTCAGAGCAAAGTGTACGTTTAATTTTAAAGAGAATCGTTGAACAAAATAGCTTATCTAAAACTATTACACCACATATGTTTAGACATAGCTTTGCAACAATGCTTCTAGATAATGATGTAGATATTCGATACATTCAACAAATTCTTGGACACAGTTCTATATCAGTCACACAAATCTATACTCACGTATCTCATTCAAAACAAAAAGAAATACTTAGTTCTTTTAATCCTATGTCAGTGATTCATTCTGAAATCGAGTAAGAGACATTCCAGGAGGTTACAGTTTACTTCATCTTAAATTAATGTTTGTAGTTCGACTTCAGTTAATAGATTTTAAACTCAACAAAAGCAAAAAGCATACAAAACTCCACTTTGAATCAGCAGTTATACTAGATTCCGTATTAAGAACTCCATAATTGTTTTTCTAAAATATAACTTTCAAATATCCTTAAATATAGATGAGGAAAAACTCAAGCTCAGAAGAAAATGGAGTAAATCTTCCTACAAGAAAACGCATAGTATCAAGTTTCAATACCTAATACTATGCGTTTTTCTGATTATAAAGACTTTTTTTATCCTAAATAGACTATATTTTAAAATTCGTGTTCTAACCACCATTTCGATTGGTTAAATCTTTCAATCTTTCTTCCCCAGATTTAAGCATCTCTTTCTCAACTTGATTCCATTCTCCAAATAGTAAATCATGAAGAACGGTTGCTGCTGAAGTTGTATTTTCTTTTGAATCATATACACAACTTCTATCTCGTTGATAAATTTGAATTCTTTCAAAGATAGATAGTTCTTCCAATTGTCGTGTATTATCAACTAGATGATTTACAATGAAATCATGATGTTCTTTTGGAGTTGCGCGTGCTTGATTTGGATTGATAGCGTACAGTTCTTCGTATCGGATAAGGGTGCTTAGATAGGACAATTCGGGCTTTGTTGCGATTATGGCTAATTGTACTTCATATCCCTTATTTTTCAAGAGTTGTGCCGTTTTCTTTGGAACATCAACTGTTCGTAGAGTTCCCTCTATCAAAAGATTGTATCCCAAATGACTCAATTTTGTTACTAAAGACTCTACCATTTTCCCTGCAAAATCTTTGGTGTATTCAACGCTATCTTTGCCATATTCTTGCTGCAGTTCTAAATAGTGTGGATGCTGAGAACGAAAACTATCGCCATCTATGATAACAATATTTCCTTGAAATTCTTTCTGTTTAATACGATGAATTGTAGTCTTACCGGCACCACTTTGCCCTCCAAGCAAAATCGCTATAGGTTGCTTACTGGACTTTTTTCCTCTTGTCAGAGAACGAAGATTCCTTGCTAAAGCATGTTTGAATTCGCTACCAGTATAATCTTGGATTTCCATTAGGCTACCATCCGTTTTTCAGATATCTCTAACATACGTTCAATTCCATCCAAATAGCCGCTATATCTCTCTATTTCATCAAAAGTTTCTACTAAATAGATATTCGTATGAATCAAGTCAGATAGATCATTACTCATTAAAATCCAAGGATTAGATTCATCATCAATGCTAATCCCCTGACTATCTTGATAACGATAGAGTCGAGATAGTAGATTAGCACCTCTTTCTTTCACAATTTCAATTTTTAAAGTCAATTCATAATCTTCAACAGGATTGAGCATTTTATCTTCTCCTACAATATCGACATAAGATACATTAAACTTCTGACAAATGATGTCTATTAGTTCTGTAGATACTGAACTAGTTCCATTTTCATAACGGCTCAAGCTATTTCGAGAAATTCCTATAATTCGGGCAAATTCAGGTTGTGTTAAGCCATGTGTTTTACGTAAGGATTTTATGTTTTTTCCAATCATAGCAAACTCCTTTTATTTGATACCACCATTATAACATTTAGAAAAAGCAAATGCACCATTTTTGGTGCGTAATTGACTATTTTTCCTAAATCTCTCTAAATTCTTCTCTAATTGTTCCTTATGAAGTTGATTCTTAGCTTCCTTTAATGTGTCGTCCAAAGTTTCTTCTCTATAAGTTGATTTTCTTTTAAGTTGTTCGGTTTCTTGATTTGGAGTGAAAATGATATCTATCAGTAGGTCTATTTTTTCAAGATCTGGGACGTACATATCAGATAGTCGATGAATTAGCTTCTTAAATATATCACCATTGTCTTGGTTTTTCTTAAAAAATGTTGTAAACATCTATAATCTCTCAAAAAAGCAGCCTATCAGGACTGCTTATTATAATTCGGAAATCGCATCATAAATGGACTGCAATTTCTTAGATTCTCTTTTGCGGCCTTGACTTCTTTATCAATCATTAGGTCATTTGAGCCGGCCACTTGTTGGATAGTGTCTAGAGATTGTTTGAGTTCTTCTTCATCCTGACCAAAGACACCAATCAAGAAGACTGTTTGAAACAGTTTATCTCCTGTCTCTGTCATGGTTTTTAATAGCTCCTCAGCTTCATCGATATTGCTTTCTAATACATGACCTACTTTTTCCAAATAGATACCTGTACGAGCTAGTTTTTGTTGTTCCCCAATCTTTTGGGATTCCATCAAGGTCTTCTTTGGTCGTAGTTTCTTCATGGCATCTGCTTTGGTCGAACTTTGTGCATGGAGACTCACAATCTTTTGATACAAACGATTCAATTCACTTGGACAGTGAAACTCTCCCGCAAACATTTTTCTGGTTAACTCAATCCAGCTGATATTTCTTTCAGTTAAAATAATGGACAAGTTCTCCCAAAATCGTTCAGCCATATTGCTTCTCCTTTAGCTAGATAAATAATGTGTTTGTGCCATGTAAATCAATTGTTTCGTATCTCTTGGCAATAGAGCTCTAGTCTCTTCCAAATTCAGATTTGGATAAACTCGCTTATTTGAAACCGCAAGAGGAAGTCTGATGGTTAGTTCAGGATTTTTTAAAATCATCTCAACGAAATCCGTTAATCTTAGATTGTCACGTTTCTTAAATCGTAATAAATTGGGAGATAAATACTCAAAACAATCTGAAGAATAGCTCATCATTTCAATTAATTTGTACTTTGTCATTTCAGAAATAGAATGAGGAGTGACCTCTATGCCATACTTTTGAAAGAAATCCAAAAGAAGTTGATTTCTTTAGCTATTTTTACTTAGATAGAGATCAATTATGAGAGACCTCCCAAAGATTCGGTTCCCTTTGATATTCTGAGACGATTAAGGAATCTAATAAATTTGCGAAGTTAATCGGTTTATTGTCTTCATCATAAGCTTTTACAGTTACTTGGGTTGTAAGCATTCCCTCTTTTCCCTCGGCTCGATAGCCTTGTCCATATAAAACAAAAACAAGATTTTGATGATCATCTACAAAGGCATCAGCTCCGTTCTTTATATCCTGACTTTCAAGGAATTCCATAATGTTTTAAGATAGGATTCATAAAATAGTGGGTAGTTGTATTTTTTATGGTAATCATCTAAAAATGTCACTTCAAACTCACATGGATAATTGGGCATCAAAAATAATTGTTCATCCAGCTGTTATTTTATTATTTATCTTACCTATTATATAGAAGAAAAATAGTTTTATTTGTAGCTCACAAAATCAAGAAAAATTCCTTCTATTTTCTATTATGCTTTTTTTATTTTATTCTAGACTACTTTTTCTGACCAACTTAAAAAGTTAACGCGTCACTCTCATTCTCGCTTTAAACTTTTCAAAATTGAAAGAAATATGTGTAAAAAACAACATAATATCATAAACGAAAGGAAAATATTCTTTTATGATAAAAAAACATAGCGAAAAAGATCTCATTAATAATGAGCAACATATCTATGATTGTTTTTCCAAAACGACCGCTTTCTTAGGATTAGATAGAGTTGAAGTTAGCATAAAAGAAAAAATAAAGTTCGACGGAACCAAGTTACAAATTTTCTCAAATAATAATAAAAAACTCACTGTTATAAAATATATTGATTCACGATATGAATATATGTGATAATTACAGCACATATTGAAAATGAACAAAATAGTTTTGGAGGTATTGATCAATTTATCATAATTGATTCAATTTCTGAATCGCAAAGTGAACTATCTGAGCACTTTTTTGATAATCAAAAGAAATTAGGATTCTCACATCCCAAATCATATGCAAAATGTTATGTATACGGAAAAGTCATTCATATATTCGAAAAAATAATTCTAATTGGATTGAACTTATTGTTAAGGACAATTTTGACTTCACAGTCAAACTCCAATATAGTAAAAAAATGCGAGTATCAGATATAAATTATGATATAGGAGACAATCTATTCATATATGCTTTAATTATTTCAAGCGAAAAGACAATAAATCAAAAAAAGCGTTCATATTTCAATCTCATAGTAGAGGATATGATAAACAAAACCAATCTAAAATAGAAAAACAAAAAAACTGCCAAATTTATTTTTGGCAGTTTTTTGGTAGGGAACCTATTAATTCAAACAGTTTCTCATAATCGCTTATCGCAATAAAAAACCGGTATAGTAGGATTCCGCAATTAAATAGCTATATGACTATTATTTAAGACTAATTATATCTCCCGCATTTGCTAATAACAGTAAAGTGTTTCTTCAGAAAAACTTATATTAAATTCGTATTAAGCATATAGTAAACATACTAAGATTAGTAGTGAAGAAATCTCCGGTGGAAGAGAGTACTCACTATTTTTTTTTATGTTAAAGTAGTGGTGTCTTGTATAGTCTTAGGGGACTATAGCGCTAGACATCGCTTGACAAACAGGAAAGATACCTTGCTTTAGGAGGAATTTGAACAAAGTATGTAGGACGCTAAACGCCGCGTATTGAAAATAAAATCAATAAAACATGGAATTATTCAAGCCAAAAGAGATAATGTCATACGTGCAATTTTTGTAATTGATGTGAGTAAGACAAGTTCTGAGTGGCAATTTAGTCAACGGTGAAAAGGTTCATGGCTACACCATACTCAATAATACCATTGGATTCAATCGCCTGTTGGGCGACTTGAAAACTGTTCATAACCCTGAGATTATATTTGAGGCTACAGGCGTCTATTATCGACGTCTTCAAGCCTTTCTTGAGGACTCACACACGGCTAAGTCCTCTGGAAGCTAAGAAGCAATTGGACAGTCTGCGAGTTCGTAAAACAGATAAAATTGACGCTGAAAAGTTAGCTAAATCTCAGCTTGTGGACAATCGTAAAGCAACTTATGTGCAGGAAGAAGTTTATCAACACCTGCGTGATTTAAGCTGTTTCTACCAAAATATGACAGAAGACCTTGTTCGAGCTAAAAACCGTCTGCACAAGGTTCTACAAGTCACCTTTCCTTAATTGGAAAACCTTTTATCCACACCAACTGGAGAGCAATATTGGAACTTAGTGATGGCTTTTCCATGCAAAGAGTTTGTATTAAGCATATCTCTAAGTGACTTGTGTGAGATTATCCAGCAATCTACCTCAAAACGTATCTCTTAAAAGAGTATTGCTTACCTGACTGATAAACTTTTAAAACTCGCTAAACAATCTTTTTGTGCAATCAAGAAAACCTCTCCAATGCTTGAAGAGGTTCGTTCCTATGCTCAAGAATTACTTCGTCTTTCTGAACGCAGACAAGTTGTCTTAAACGACATGGTAGCTCTAGCTCAGCCTTTACCAAAGCATGACATCTTACGGTCAATTCCTGACATCGCAGAAACCACAGCGATAACCATCATTGGCGAATTGGGAAATATTCGTTGCTTTCAGTCTACCAATTCATGCCATATTGCTGACTTTTATGAGAAACGAAAAAGACAATACCTTCAACAAATCCTCATGCAGTTCCTTCAATACATCGTCTCATTCAGACAATGTTTTACCTCAAGTACCTAACCTTTATCTTCACTGCTAAAAAAACTGTCAAGTTTGACTATCCATTTAATTGTATCTCCTTATAAATAAGGTCTCGTTTTTTTGAGTGATTAATTTCTAAGTTACTATGAAGAATATAGCATTAGCTTTAAACCCCCTTCACATAATATTTTTTGTATAAAAAGTATTGATTTGTCTTTGGCCTTAAAAGTACTTAAAATTATATCCTTTCCCCTTTATTCATTCTAAATACTATTTAAATACAACACTTTCTGAGTTGAATAATAGTTTACCGCTAGAGAAACGAAGTTGAGAACTCCTTAAAAATCTTTTTTCAATCACTTCATCTACTGCAGCATCGTCAAAATGGATAACTTCTCCGACTTTTTTCAAACATCCCGCTTCACTAGAATCAAGCAAGCTGAAGATTTTCGCTAAATCTGGAACTTCTCCGACACCAGCGTGTTTAAACAATTCGGCTAGAGGAATGTAATTGGTTAGTGTCTTCAATGGTAAATTCTGAACGTATTCCCTACAACCTTTCATGAAAGCTAATTTTTTTACTTCATTTTGTTGACGACTATTTGTCAAACTAGAAATCCTTACTTGGACTTCTTTTGAAGCTAGGTTATTTTGTCCCGCAAGCAACATATCAAATAACATATATTGATAGTACGTTGATATCACATTTTTAGCTATGGCTTTAGCTTCAGTCTCTGGTTTTCCCTCTTCGATTAGCTTTCTCCAGAGTTTATCAGAAATATCTCTAGTTGCCTGATAAAACCATGGTGATCCAAACTTCTTATATCGAGTAATTGCAAATGGTCCTTCTGAATCAAGCATATACTCAATAATGGTTCGGCATAGGTCATCATTAAATTCATAAATAAATGATTCTAACTTTTCTTCTAGGTCTTCTAAAGTAATTATCTTTGGATTATTGGCTGCTGTTGTCATTGTCCTACTCTTATTTTCAATCAAAAAAATTGGTATTTACTTCGTTACACTTGATTCGTAATTAATATTATCTTGTTCCTAAAATATCGTCAGTAGATACACCAAAATACTCGGCTATAGCTATAACGTTTTCCATACGTATATTAGCTCCATTCTCCCACTTGTCAATAGTCCCTGCATCGACATCTAGATCATGAGCTAATGTTTTCTTTGACAATTTCCGTCGTTGTCTCAAGTCCGAAATAATATTTCCCATGTATATATAACCTGCCTAATCAATATAGTCCTGAAATGATTTTACTATTTTTATGGCAAACAATCAAGAAAATTTCATAACAAAATTACACCTAACTCATATTTTTTTAATTAAAAAGCTATGATTTTCTACTAAAACATGGATTTGTTTTAATTATAACTTAGCGTTAAATTAGTAATTATTTCATTTTCATTCAGTTTGCCACCGTCTTATATAGCTATTTTATACAGTCTATAAAGTCTTTTGAATACTGTTATTTCTACATTTGTTTATTGTTTCTAAAACTGCTATAATAATTTTGATTATAAAAAATTATAATTTTTTTAGGAAGATGTTATAGGGATAATACATGAAAGAGTGTAAGGATAGTAATAATTTAATGGGGGAAATGTTTACTGACCGATTAATTAAACTCCGACAAGCTAGAGGTTGGACTAAAAAGGAATTTAGTGCCAGAATAGGGAAAACACAACAAACTGTTGGAAAGTGGGAAAATGGAAGTAATGCCCCTACATTTAAAGATCTTGTGAAGTTAGTTGGATTATTTGGGGTGACGTCAGACTACTTACTAGGATTATCGGACTCACCAAGCAAGTACGCTTACCCACCAATTAACGACAATAGGCAAGAGCAAGTAGAGGAAATGTTTAAGGAACTTGATGAAGGAAACCAAGACGCGACTGTTGATTTCATAGAAAATCGATTAGATAATCAGCACATCTCTAAAGAAATCAAAGAAAACGACCTTAAAAAACAAATAGGCATTAACGAGGAACGACCAACAAAAAGGGTCAGTATTTATGCTAGAGTCGATGCACAAGGCTTTGAATTATCAGAAGTCCCAGTTGACTGTCTTGACTACCCTGTGCCTATTCCAGTACATGATATAGCACTTAAGATTGTCGGTAATTCCATGGAACCTATTTTTTTCGATGATGAAGTGATATTTGTTATGAAGAACTCTATCCTCCGAACAGGTGATATCGCTATTGTACGGTTAGATAGTCGGTACTGCGTAATGAAGGTATGTAAAAATAGTGAAAATGGTGACATTATTCTTAACTCGCTAAATACTGATGAGTCCGCTATCACTCTTACCAAGGAGAATAGCTGCACTATCTTTGGTAAAGTTGTCCTAATGTAAGTTTGGTTTTTAAATAGTAAAGAAGTATAAGTAAAACCTTATAATCCAATAATAGTGAATACAAGATAAAACGGCAACCCCAATGGAGTTGCCGTTTACTGCAGTACATAACTTACAGAAATAAAAGAAAGTAACTTCATTATACTTTCTTTCTGCTAAAATCTCAATAGTTTCAAAATATATCTTAACTTAACTTTCAGCTATTTTTCTTAAGGAATATGATTCTCAAAATAAGAAGAAACGTAATTTGACTTAAATCAGTTATTTTGATAAAATTTTGTTCGAAAAAAGGAAGCTGTGTAGTCACTCAACTTCCATGTAAATCCGTTTAAAAAACGATAGCTAGTTTTAAACGAAAATAATCCGTCTTACTTCGCCAAAAGTGGGGACGGATTATTTTTTTGTCATCGTTTTTAAAGAGTTTGTGGCATAATCCAATTAAAGCGATGGTAAAACTACCGATGCCTAGAATGGTTTACACAACCTCAAACGCTGCCAAAACTACTTTCCTTTCTACCGGATTTTAAATGCTTGCCCATAGCAATCACTTGTAGTATTGACTTCCTTTATTTGAGTGTAAAATGGGCTCTTCTTTGTTTGAATAAGTGCTTAAACCATCTTAAAGTGTTTCAGATCGTGGAGTGAAAGTTTTTCAAGATCGGATCGCCTATACTTACCATATAGTATAATCCATTTATAGACCGTTTCGTGATGATTGAACACTTCCTTTGGTTAGATAATACTCTAACCAAAACATGTCCATGAAATCATATGCTAACAACAATGTTTTTATAGGCATCTATAAAGAACTTGATAAATGAAGACAGTCTAGTATAATGAAATGTATAATAAGATTGTAGTCACCTATAGGGAGAGAACATGGAAAAGGGAAAATCTACAAATGGTTTAATGAAACATATTCGTGATAAACATAATATACAAATCAAAGGTTCAAAGCACAAAACAGACCTTTTAAACATGGGATATTATCATGGTTACAAACGATTTAGATTCATAAAGGATGTATCATCAAATCAAAATTTTACAAATTTCGATCAGATAAAAGCAATTCATAAGTTTGATACAGCTGTAAAAGCTCTAATTTATCCATTGATTACACAGGTTGAAACTGGTCTAAAAAATAGAACAATTGATTATCTCGTAACAAATTCCAACCCTGATATTGAAGCTATTTTTAGAGACCGACTAAATGGTTACAAAGATTATCATAAAATAAATGATTATAAAAAATATCGCCAACGTTTAAAAGAAAGATTAGATCTTAGGAAGAATATAGATGAAACTATAGCTTATTACTATGGGAAAAATGATTCTTTAAGCCATTTTATTCACAATAGTCGGCCTATCCCTTTATGGGGCTTTTTTGAAGCTATTTCATTCGGACAGTATGGCCATTTTTTAAGTGCATTAAATAAGGATGATCGACTAAACCTTTGTGACTTCATTGGTTTAACCCACTCTGGGTTAAACGCTGACGGACGGTTACTAGAACAAATTGTTTTTGCCTTAACAGGACTAAGAAATGCTACAATGCATAATGCCCCTGTTTACGATGCGAATTTCAATAAGGAAACACCACCTAAAAAGCTCAAAACTTTTCTTAATGGAAAACTTCAAATTACTATTAGTTTTGACACTATAATTGACTATATTATCTTACTTTTATATATGATGCGGTTACAGAGTTATAGTAAGCGTGAATTAAATATATATATATCAAACTTTAGGAAAATTAAGGATGTACTATATCAGTCTGTCCCTAAATCAACATTTGACAAGATAGTGGGAGCTAACTCTATTCAAAAACTTGAAAAGTTGGAGAATATTTTATAAAATCAAAAGCCTTGATTTGCTTATATGTTTTTGTTATAATTACAATATCGAATAGGGGTGTAGTACTGCGGTCTATACTCAAAAGGGTGGATGCTTCCACCCTTTTATTTGGCTCTTTTTACTATATCACAAGTTTATCAAGTCTTTAAGAATAAATGAGACAAGACAGTGCTATTCTGAGGTTGCAGCATTATTTTCAAAACTTATTGAACCATAAAAGGGTATACGAAAATAACACCTCATCTGGTATGTTTTAAACTAAAATATATCAAATCCATATGATAAAATCTATCTATAAAAGTCTGGCTCCTTCCATTGCGAAAAAGTTACTTTTCATCTTTTAAGAATTTATTCTAAAAATATTAGTATCACGCTAGCCACAACCTTCTCACTAAAATTGTTCACCAAATAACAATTGCCATTACCCCTCAACTCAAGCAAAAACGCAAGAGTAGCTCCTGCGTTTTTCTGCATTAATATTCCACAGTTTACCCAGCTACCTTGGGAGATGATGATACATAGATAAACTATCTAGGAAGTAATATAGCACAATATAATCTAAATCGCAATCGTCATACAATCTAATTCTATTATTTTCTAGTTTACAAAGTAATTATTTAGCCCTATAAATGTAATTATCAATTCGTTATCAAACTCTAAAATGTTATTAGATTATTAACTATGGATATCTTTGAGGTACCCTTAATTACAATTTAACTAGTCTCAGAAAAAATTTTTTAGCTTAATCTGAAATGTTATCTTACCTTAATTGAGAATTTGACTTTCAGTAAAATTTGTTGCGAAATTCTAATTGCACTGTTATAATCTCATTAGTAGGCACATACCTCAAACAATGAATAAATCTTTCCCTCGTCTCTAATTAACTTCTATTATGGAGACTTCACACTAACATTCTTATTTTCATAATACTCCTGTATGAACGTCTACTACTAACTAGGGTTCCCCCTAGTTTTTATTTTGCCCTAAATAACTTTCTTGTCTATAAGATGTGTTACTAGCCTTAAAACATCTCACTTGAAATATGGGGAGACAGTTTCAATTTTCGGTTAAGACGAAAATACCCCAAATATATAAGTAATTCTATTATTTGTTTTTAAGTGAAATAAACTTACAGAAATACCTTCCTCTTCAATGGAAGAAAGAATATCTAGTCTAAGAGATTATATAATCTTGAACTCATAATTGATGGAAATTCTTTGCATATATTTACTATTTTTAATACTTTAAAGATAAGGATTTTAAAAAGGAGAAAGATTATTATATTAATAGATGAAATCTCCAAGACTATCTCTTAGTACTAAGGTAAAGGGGCTATATATAAGTAAAATCAAGTATTTATTTTCATCGTAGATTGAAGCAAAATAAATGATAAAGTTCTGCTTGAAGGTCGTTCACAAAGAATTGTATCTTTGGATTATGCTTTACCAGATCCTTCGCTGTTGAAAAAATAGATATCTCAATACAAGTAGATTGAATATACTATTGTTGGGAAAATAGGAGGGAGACTAATTAAGAAGGGATGTAAACATAAGAAGACTTGGAAAGGAAAGACAGAACCATATCGGCTTCAAGAGAAGAATGAAAGATTACGTTCCTGGGTAGACTATCTAAAAGAGCTATAAGACAGTGACAAAACCTTAAAGCGAGAAAGACAGAGACAATTAGAGAAATGTCTTCAGCAGGATTTCGAGTAGATTTACTTCTTGAAACAGCTCGTTTACCGCAATCAACTTACTATCATCATTTTAAGCAACTATGAGGGCTAGACAAAGATAAAAAGTTTAAAGCTGAAATTCAAGCTATTTTTTCTGAGCAAAAAAGAAATTACGGCTATCATCGAATGAGTCTTGAATGGCGAAATCATGGTTTTGTAGTGAACCATAAAAAGGTGCAACATCTTATGAAAGCACTTAGTTTAACCACCAGGATTATTCGTAAACGTAAGTAATCTTCATATCAAGGAGTGGTTGGCAAGAAAGCAGATAACATTATTCAACACCAGTATTATCGTCAGTTTTTAGAGGCTAAAAGGATCCAACCAACTATGTCAAGTATAGGGAGTAGTCCAGATAACGCCATGATGGAATTCTTCTTTGACATCCTTAAGTCTGAGATGTTTTATGGTTATGATAAGACGTCTAAGTCGCTTAACCAATTGGAACAAGCTATTGTAGACTACATTGATTATTACAACAACAAACGTATTAAGGTAAAACTAAAACAAAAAAGACAATCGCAAGAGACTTCAACCAAACCACACACAATTGCCTCTATACATCGTCTCATTAGAACAATGTATTACCTCATAACCCATAACAAACTTTACGATTATACTTCTACCCAAAATCGCTAAAATTGTTTATGCCATATTATAGTAACGCCTTATCAAAAAAATCACCAGATAAGGTGTTGGTTTAGTGTACACTTTTTACACTGAATTATAGTTAAAAAAGACAATTTCCTTAGTTTGACTATGGAACTCAAACTATTTTTCATCAGATACCTTGATATACCTGACAAAAGGTAGAAAAGGACTTAGTCCTATACAGTACAGAACTAAATCCTTTGCTTAAATAAATTGTCTAACTTTCTAGAGTCAGTAAATATCTTATCATAAATTGATACAACGTAAACAATTCTTGTTTATACTGATAGTAAGATAGAGAATTAGTAAAGCTTGTATCGTTTGGAACATTATGTCATAAAGGATGCTCTTTCAGCTAACACTAGCGACCATGATAATCGTATCAATATGTATTTAGATAAACTTGCAACACAAATCTAACTATAGTAGCAGATCAATTCAGTTGTTAGATAACGACAATTAACCAAATCAATTAAGGCAGTTAAATAAATTATATTATCCTCTTTTTTCTAGTTCATAACATGTTAATCTGTAAAAAATCACACTAAACAGAAGATTAACAAAGACAAAAATAGTAAGTTCTAATAATGAAAAATCATCTAAAGCCCTACTTCTCAATGCTATCATAGGTTGAGAATACGGATAAAATTTATTCAAGTTTTCATTCAAAAACAATAGAACGAACCCGCCCATGGCACCGATAGCTGAAATACCAATTGATTGACCAAAGCTTCTAGTTTTAGCATAGACAAATGCTTGTATGCATAAAATAGAAAAAGAGCTCAAAATAGATAAAAGTGTCCATTTTAAAGTTAATAGGACAAAAGAAGAGAGTTCAACATTAGCTACGTTTAAAGCTACAATATAAACAATTAGTACGAGGAATTGAATTGGAATGACTAATGCAGTAACTGTAAATAGCTTGCTTATCAGTAACTTTTTGATGGATATTGCATTTGAACATAACATTTCCAAATTTTTTCTTTCAAACTCTTGAATTAAAGATATTGCTATAAAAATTGCGAGCATTGGAGGATAAAGAATCTGACTATAATAGAAAGTTAATTGTCCCCACATCACTTTATCCTGTGTACCATCAATTAAAACTGATTGATTAGCAAAATAGGTACCTAAGCCAATAAAACTTGATAATGCTACAAAAACAACACCGACTATTAAAAGCTGAATTTTATTCAGCTTTTTCCATTCAGCTGAAATATAATGTCTCATTTTCTTTGTCTCTCTTTCTTCAAAAATATACTTCTTACAAGAAGATATAACAGTAAACAATAAATTAGATATATTAAAAGTCTAAAGTATATTGATTGGTCAAATTTATAAAGATAGCTTGAATTATTTATTAGAGTAAATTTGTAAGGAGACAAATAAGAACAGCCAACCCACGGTATAGCGAATGTCCACAATATTGTAGATTTGGATGCTAATATTAAACCTATAAAGCCACCTATAAAACCTGATGATAACAATAAGCCTTGTTTATCAGTAAACATTGCGAAAGTTAAATAAAGGCAAATGAGACTGAAACTTGACAATAGTTGTCCTAAAATTTGAAGAATAGTGATTGTTAGAGGGACACTTACTCCGTTAACCATTGCAAATACATTCGTTGCAACTGTTTCTAAAATAGCCAATATCAAAAAGAAAACAGTTGATAAAATTAATTTACTGTAAAAAATTTGAGTTAATGTAGTTCCGTTTGATTCCTGTAGCTTAAATGTCTGTCCTTCAAGTTCATTAGAAACTATACGGCTAGTGAAAATACTAATAGCTATGGGAAGAAAAAAGCTATTCATTGTTTGATTATTAAATAGCACACTAACTCCGTCATAACTTACTGAATTAATTTCACTACCAGTACTAACTGTATTCCACAAGAATCCAATTAACATGAGGAATATTGTAATAATAAACGATTTTGTCCTACGACTTTTTAATAATTCTATTTGTAAAGCATTAACCATTTTATAACTCCTTAGTTAATTCTAAAAATATATCTTCGAGATTTTCTTTTCTATGTTCTACACGAAAAATTGGAAAGTCTAGTTCAACCAAGGAACGGACTATATTAGCGATTTGCTCGTTATTAGCATTCCAGATTTTAATAAGTTTTGCAGTATATTCTACTTTTCTATTACTAAAACTATCACCAAAAAGATTTTTTAATTTTTCAATGTCAAATTTTCCTTCAATCTCTACCCAATTATTAGCATTTATTTTTTCAATTTCTCCCTCGTATACTAATCTCCCATGATTTATAATTCCAACTCTATCAGCAATCTGCTCAATTTCAGATAGAATATGACTAGAAATGAAAATTGTTAGTCCTTCCTCTTTAGCCAAACGAATAATCAATTCACGTATCTCATGAATACCAGAGGGATCTAATCCATTTGTTGGTTCATCCAATAATAGTATCTGAGGTTCTTTTACTAAAGCAAATGCTAGGGCTAAACGCTGTTTCATACCCAAAGAATATGCTTTTACTAATTTTTTTCTGTTTTTTTCTTCTGATAACCCCACAAGTTCAAGTGTTTTTAAAATATTCTCTTCTTTAAAACCTAACATTTTTTGAAAAACCAATAGATTTTCATAACCTGTTAAATTCGGATAGTAAGAAGGTTCTTCAATCATTGATCCTATATATTTTAGGTAATCGTTTGATTTGTTAATTGGAGTGTTCATTACTTCAATTGAACCAGAAGTAGGAACAATTAATGATAGGATCATCTTCATTGTCGTGGTTTTTCCCGCACCATTAGGTCCAAGGAAACCATAAATTTCCCCTTTTCTAACTGTAAGTCTTTCTAAATCAACTGATGTTACTCCTTTAAAATTTTTCTTCAATTCTTTTAGTTGTATTACTTCTGTCATTGTATAATCCATACCTTTCGTTTTAAAATTTTTGTTAATGCCAATAATAAAGTATTAGACACCTTTATTACAAATAAACCTCTTGTAATCCAAGTTATTCTTTTGTAAATCTGCGTGAGTTGATTTGATGACTTCTCCTGTTTCATCATTTATAAAGATAACACTACCAACATAGTTCACAATATCCAAGTGGTGACTTACAATTAACATAGTTTTATCCTTATAGAAATCTCCCAATAAAACATTTTCATAAATCTTGTCTTTGCTCACTTCGTCCAAATTACTAAAAGCTTCATCCCAAAAAATAATTTTTTCACCTTTCAATAATGATTTGGCAATTAGTAATTTCTGGATTTGTCCTCCCGAAAGATTCTTTCCCTGTTTTAACAACTTCGATTGTAATTTATTTGGAAGTTTAGCAATGACCTCATCTGCTGCGGTATCAACAAGTATTTTGGATAGCTTAGTTAAATCAGGAGAGTCATATTCAAAGTTTTCTAATACACTTCCTTTTTTCAATGTCATATTTTGCAAAACAACTCCCATATAGTTTTCTAGATGTTCACTATTATATGTAATCTTGCCAGAATATCTTAACATGCCAGTTAATAATAATAGCAATGTAGATTTACCGCTACCTGATTTACCTATAATTGCTATCTTTTCACCTTGACTAATTTTTAAATTAACTGGTTTATATAGCGATTCATTTCCATAACCGAAGTTTAAATTTTCGGTCTGAATTATATAGTTTGAATCTAAATCAAAATTAACATTTATTGGTAAATTTTCTTTTAGTATATCCCCCTGCTTTTCGGCATATATAGCTAATCGTGCTATTTCAAAAATTGAGGTTTTCACCTGTTCAATAGATGAAATCAATAATGATATACTTGTTTGATATAATACTAAATCTGCTATTGAAACATTAAAAAATTTATTATTATAAATTACTGCTAAAATAATAACTGATAAACTAAAATAGCTAAATATACTTCCAAAAAGTTGAACAAAATTTTCAACTTTTAAAATTTGGGAATATTTGCTTGTCAAACGATCATTATTTTTTATCCATCTATCTTCCGTTCCCCTCTCATTTCTCATTACTTTAATGTAATCTATATCTTCTAGATCAGATTGAAAATCTGAGTTAAAATCAATTAGGTATTGTAAATAGGATTGATTATATTCGTTCTGCTTATGATATAAAACAGATGATATTAAAGAATATAATACAATCATAGAAACCAAAATAATAGTTAGTCTAAAAGATATTATGGCCAAATATATAAAAATTACAAATGATGAAACTAGACTTATTATTGAAGGGATTAATTTTGATGCTACACTATCTCTCAATGTCGTTCTGAAACTGATTTTTTCAGAAATACTTCCATTGGTATGATTTCTAAAATATAATAATGGTTTATTTAGTAATCTCTTAAATAAGATAGTTGTATAAGATTTATCAAAATTACTATTATATTTTTCTAGCGCAAAATTCTTAATATAATATCCAACAACTTGTAGTAACATAATAGTAAACAATAAGAGAAGGCTTGATATAAATTTTAATTCTCCAGCCATCATATTTCTTATCACAATCGAAAATAGTAAAATGCTAATTTCAATCAAAAGTAGCGAAATCAAAAAAGAGAAAATTACTCTTACATCAAGTGTGTTTTTAAAATATTTAAAAAATAGCGTCTTCACTTTTTGACGATGAAAATCAACAGTCGGGAAGACGGTAATAACCGTTCCAGAATAGTGCTCTAAAAATTCCTCCTTACTAAATTTAATTCTTCCTATTGCAGGATCCACAATTTTTATATAATTTTTGGTTATTTTTTCTAGGACGACAAAATGATCATTATTCCAATGAACAATCATCCTGTTATTGCCTCTAGCACGTATTAGACTTACAACTTCGTCAAAATTAGCTTTATACGCCTTCATATCTACATTAAATTTTTTATTTAGAGTCAGTAAATAGGAAACACTCAAGCCATCAGCTGGAAGCGAATCTCTTTCATAAACCTCGTACAAAGGTACTTTGTATCCTAAATCATTCAATAGCATTGTGTAACAGGCTAGTAAACAGTCCTCTTCATTATTTTGTAGAATTACTTTCATTACTCTTCCTCATTTATCAAAAGACCGGAGTTAAAATTTCAAGTGAAGAATCACTTTTCAAATATTTTGCCACTGAGTAAACTATTCCTGCAAGTCCTGTCATTAAACCATAAGAATCGAAGTTAGTATTAAAACTGCACATCCAACCATATTTAATTCCAAATGAAAGCATTTTTCTATACTCCGAATTAATGATTTTTTCTAATTCCGAGCTATTTTCACCCCCATACAAATTATTATAGTAAGTTAATGCTAAAAGGTTTCCACCGACTCCGTGACATAAAGTAAAATTATTCATATCAAATCCTATTGAGATAATTTGCTTTATTGCGTGCTGAATATCATCTACAAGTAAGGATTCTTCTTGTATACTTAAAATTTTAAATTCCTGATTTAACTTTAACTGAGCTAACCTAGATATTAATACTCCTGTTGACCCATGACACCATTGAGCATTTGAATCCGAAAACCTCTTATCTACCCATCCTTGGTCTAATTTTTGCTTATCATCAAATTTTTTAGCATCCTCATACATTTTCTTAGCATCTCTACTGTTGAGTTTTCCTGCTAAATATAATAATGATATTTCAATACCTGCATTTCCATGTGCTAAGCTAACATTATTACTTTCTTCTTTTCCCCAATAAATGTAGTTATTGTTACTATCATCTTGTTTAAGTTCTTCGAAGCGTTTTATCATAGCTCGAAGAAACTCTTCTGAGTATTCGTCATCTTCGCAAGCCAGTATTGAACTCGAAAATCCAGTTAAAAAATCCGCTGGTGTATTTTGCAAAGCCTGTTTAATCAAAGAAACTTTACTATTTAATATTTTTTGTGGTATTTCTTGTTTGGTAATTTGAGATATTCTTACTAAGGTTGATAGTATCCCTAATCTTCCAACATAGTAGGTCATATCTAAAATATTAGAATACACATTTACAAGTGTTTTAAACAAATAACACAAACATCTATAAACTTTTCTTTTTCTATTTTTATCTAACAAAGAATAACATTCTATTAAACTTAATGCTACCCCCGAGATACCATCATAGATTGAATTATCCATTGGAACCAATTCAAAATTGTTATGATCATTAACTTTTAAAGTCATCCAATTAATACTTTCATCATCTGGATCTAGGTACATTTTAGCAAGTATCTCATCTACAAGGTTATTCAAAGCATTAGTCAAGATATTCTCTTCATTTCTAAAATCATCATATTTTTTATACAGTTCTTGCATTTCTGTACTCTCAGAATCACGATCAGCTTGAAGTGAAAATCTTATTAATTCAACTTGTTCAGATATCTTATCTTCAGTTAGTTTGTTAAGTTTCTCTGTAACAGAATACAAGGGAGTTTTCCTTATTTTCCAAACATCCGAATATCCATCGGTAACTATTGTAGAATTAGCTGCAATATAGAAAGATGGTATATCCATACTGAGTAATTGTCTAACTTCTGATTCACACAATTTACTACTATCATAGTGACTTAGCTTCTCTGACATTTTTTTAAAAAGTAAATCTTGTTTTTGGGAATATATTGGAGAAATAAGCAACTGACTAACTACGTCATATTCATGAGTATTTCTAAACAATATTCGTGTTTTTAAATCTGAATATTGCTGATACACTTCCAGAATTTCTTCCTTATGATTAAGAAAAAAATCACTCACTAACTTAAAACCAGCTATTATGTCATTTACATAATTAGTAGCTACCAAATATTCCTTCTGACCAAGATATTCAAAGAATGGCAGATGAGATTGATATTTTGTTGCCTGAACAACTTTTTCAATCCTAATATCATCTCTGTAGTTATTAATGACTGTTTTAAATTCATTAACTAGTGTTCCACCAAGGATCCCACTTAAATCTCCTCCAAATATTTTTTCTGCTTCAGAAATAGGAAGTAATCCTGATGAAAGTACCGAGGATCGGCTTCTTTGAGTAATCTCCTTGGTTGCAAAGTTATCAGCTATTATTTCAAATGGTGATGTACTAAAGAGAGTTTCTACGTCAACTAAAATTGGCGATTTCCCAGAAGAAAGAATATTTTCAAAATGTAAATCTGAAATATTAAAAATATACGCATAAAACAATAGGAAACCCATATTCGTGTAGTATTCCCTAGCCTCATTAGCATTTTTTAATTTTTGATTATTTATATATTGTTCCCAAAAATATCCATCTCTATCTAAAATGTTTGGAATAAAACGAATCTCTTTGTTAAAAAATTCACTTACCATTAAATCTATCTTTCGAAGAAATCTATTTGCTATAGAACTTTTTCTTTTATATACTACCTTTTGATTATTATAAGTGATAATACACACTCCCGTTCCGTCATGTATATCACCCGTAACTTCAATTTCAAGCTTATCCAAATCAGGTTTCAATTTATCAGAATGTAAAAAATTATTATCACACAAAAACCGAAAGTCTTTTACGAAAGTAGATTTCACTCGCTCGTGCAAGTCTAAGTATTTTTTCACTATTAATTGGATTCTATCATTAATTTCTGGAAATCTTATTTCAATTTCTCCAAAAATTTTACCACTACCACATAGTTCTTGATTAAAATAATCATAGCGTTCCTCAGGAGTGTTACCTTTTAGCTCGCCATTGACCCTTTTTTCATTAATTAAGTAAATCAATGTTGGCCTATAGTAGTCTAATATAATTTTTTCTAGTACTTTTCTATTATTTGAATTCTCCAATGATTTGTAATTAAATTTCTGTTTAATTATAAGTAAAGGAAATTTATCAAATTGTTCATATAGTTGGTTATGCTTCATAAATCAAATATCCATTCCTTGTAAAAATATCTATCTTATTGCAAAAAAATAAAAGTTTGAGATATCTTTACCTCAAACTTTTAAGTCCATTAAGTTAATTAACACAACTTAATATGTAACAGATAAAAATACTTGAATGCTTAAGTAAAATTTTCTTGTTAAATAATTAGCAACATTTTAGTTTTTTTGTCCAAGTTGCTAGGTTACATTCATGAGTAAGAGTAAGAACCACTCCGTTTCCGGCACCAATAATTTGGTCTAGTTCCTCCATACTTACTTCTTGTAGTGAGTTTACTGCTGCAATTTCTGCGATACTTTGATTATTTGTTGATTTCATGGATATTTCTCCTTTTTTAATTTAAATCAATATTAAGCATCTTTATCTAGCTACAATTACATTTTATAAGTACAAGATAAAGAAATGTCAAAATTTACCTTAAGAAAACCTAAAGAATTTAGTGAGCTTACATTTTACTTGATATTTTTGATATACTATAAATATGGAAAATTCAAATTATTTCACTAGGAGAGCTCATGGATATAGAAGCGCCTTTTTTGGCTAGGAAAATATTGGTTGTTGATGATGATGTTGCGTTAAATCATTCAATAAGGGAGATACTGTCAGTTTCTGGTTTCTCAAAAATATATAGTGCATACAGCATCAGTGAAGGAATAGAGTCTTTTGTTAAAAATTCTATTGATTTGATTATATTAGATGTCATGCTTCCTGACGGGGAAGGATATTTATTATCAAAATATGTTAGAAAAAAATCTGACATTCCAATTCTTTTTCTAACAGCAAAAAATGAACCTGAAGATGAAATTCAAGGTCTACAATCTGGAGGAGATGATTTTATAACTAAGCCTTTCCTACCTAAAATTCTCATTTATCGTACGATTTCGCTTCTTCGGCGATCGTACAAAGAAGACAGTAGTACTATTAAATTAGATCATTGTATTATTAATTTAGGGAATGCAATTGTTGAAAAAGATAATGAAAAATTATCTTTAACCCCAATAGAAATTCAAATCATTCGAAAATTGTATGATAATAAAAACTATATTGTATCTACAGAGGCGATTTGTGATACAGTATGGGGTATTGATAGCTTTGGATATGAAAAATCTTTAATGGTTCATATTAGAAATATCAGAGAAAAAATCGAACTTAATCCTTCAAAGCCACAATACTTGGTTACTGTTAAAGGACTTGGCTACAAACTAATGGTGTAGGGAGCTTATACATGTTTAAACTACGTGTAGTAACACAATTTATTAGACGTTTTATTGTTTCAGTCATAGTAATGTCCATAATAAACATTTTTATTATAGTTTTTTTTGTTTCTAGCCAAGCAAATCAAACTAATGTGATGGATACAGTGAGTAGCCTAGTCGAACAACTTGATATCAGTTCTAATTCTGCCAAATTATCTAACTTGGGTAAAAAATTAGCTAATTCTAAAGAGGTATGGATTATGGTTTTAGACTCTGATAGTGGAAAGGAAATTTATGAATATAAAAAGCCAAGTGAAGTCCCAACACAGTATAGTCTAACTGACGTCGCTAAGTTTACACGTTATTATTTAAATGATTACCCTGTATTCGTACAAATTATCAACAATAAGATTCTTGTTTTTGGATTTTCAAAAGATAATGTGTTTAGATTTCCTTTCGATTATTATGAGAAATCCGACCTTCACAACCTCTTTATTTTAGCTTTTTTTCTACTTGGAATAAATTGCCTGTATCTATTAATCATTTATACCTACAGTACTAGAGTAGTCCAACGTAAAATTACCCCTTTAGTTTCAGCAATTCAAAAACTACCAGAAGGCCTAAGTGGCTCTGTTGCAACTCAAGATGAGCTAAAACAATTAACGGAGGCTATAAATATTGCTGACAATAAACTTAAAGAAGGGGATCTTTTTAAAGAAAATTGGATTTCTGGTATAGCACATGATATAAAGACACCTCTGTCCGTTATTATTTCAAATGCTTCTCTTATTAAGTCTGATACAGCAGATAAAAATCAATTAAGACGTTTACAATCCATCCTTAATGAGAGCTATTATATTCAAAACACTATAAATGACTTAAATATTTTTGCCAGATTAACTAATAACCAGTTTAGTCTAAAACTAGAATCAGTCAAAATAATTTCTTTCTTCAGGAAAATCATTATACAAATAATAAATCAAGAAGTCTGGGAAAATTCAAATTTTGCATTTGAATTTGATGATAAACTTCAAAATAGTACAATTTCAATTGAGAAAAACTTAATTTCACGCGTACTTCATAATATTATATATAACTCAATTCTCCATAATCCCGAAGGCTGCAATGTGAATATTCGTCTACACAGAGATAAAGAATTTTTAATAATTACAATTGAGGATAATGGCATAGGCATAACAAATGATAAGCTATTATCAATTCATAATAGTAATAAAATCATTGAAGAATTTGACATCTCAGGAATTAGACGACACGGTATGGGATTAAAAATCTCAAAACAAATTATCGAAGTTCATGAGGGAAGCTTTAAAGTGGAAAGTAAAGAGAAACAATTCTTTAGAGTTATAATTACTTTACCTTTAGAAGGTGAAGTATAATTATTGATAGTCATTGCAGATAGAGTTCTATTTTATATGTGGTAATAATTGCACTCGTCCTGGCAGATTACTTAACAAACTTGTTTACTCAATAGGAACTCTTCCATTCTTCTTGCTATTCCCTCATACTCATTAAGTAATGGCCTAGCTCCTCTTGCAATACTCCTATTTCCTCATTTACCTGTTCTAATGAAATTGATTCTGTTAAGATTATTTTTTAAAATTCATATCTTGCTAGTTTTTCATTGCTCCTTTTGGCACTCTTCAAATTGATAAGTACTTTCGCTATCTTATTTAAGGTTATAATTTTTTACTCTTTTCTACCATTTATCAAGTCTATCAAGGCTTTAAGTAAAAAAAGAGATAAGACAGTAGCTATTCTGAGGTTACTGTCTTATTTTTAACACTTTTTGATCCATAAAAGGGTATGCTAAAAAACACCTCATCTGGTATTTTTTGAAACAAGGTGTTACCCTAATACGGCATAGACAGCCTTATCGATTTTGGGCCAAAGAGTAATCGTAAAGTTTGTTATGCGTAATGAGGTAAAACATTGTCTGAATGAGACGATGTATAGAGGCAATCGTATGTGGCTTAGTTGAAGCTATTATCGATTGTCTTTTTCGTTTCTCATAAAAGTTAGCGATATGGCAGGGATTAGTATGACTAGCTGAAGCGATGTTATGAATGCACTTGTACAGAATTTTTCTTGCATAAGGATTCCCACGCTTAGTGATGTGTTCCTTGGCGAGAAAGTTCCCGATTCATAGTGTCTCAGGTCAATACCAATAAAAGCGTTGATTTGATTGGTAGACTGAATGCGACGAATATCTTCCAATTCGCCAATGATAGATGTCGCTGTGGTTTCTGCGATGCCAGGAATTGACCGTAAGATGTCATACTCTGGTAAAGGCTGAACTAGAGCTACCATGTTGTTTAAGACAACTTGTCTGCGTTCAGAAAGACGAAGCAATTCTTGAGCATAGTAACGGACCTCTTCCATCATGGGAGAGGTTTTCTTGACCGCACAATAAGACCTATTAGCTAGTTCGACGAGTTTATCAGTTAGGTAAGCAATACGCTTTTCAGAGATGCGTTTGGAGGTAGATTGATGGATAATCTTACACAAGTTACTTTGAGATAGGCTTAATACAAACTCTTTGCATAGAAAGCCATCACTAAGTTCCAATATTGCTCTCCAGTAGGTGTGGATAATAGATTTTCCAATTCAGGAAAAGTGACTTGTAGAACCTTGTGCAGACGGTTTTTAGCTCGAACAAGATCTTCATTCATATTTTGATAGAAACGGCTTAAATCACGTAGATGTTGATAAACTTCTTGCTGCACGTAAGTTGGTTTACGATTGTGCACAAGCTAAGAATTAGCCAACTTTTCAGCGTCAATTTTATCTGTTTTACGAACTCACAAACTGTTCAATTGCTTCTTAGCTTCCAGTGGATTTAGCTGTGTGTAAGCGTAACTATATTCCTCAAGGAAGGCTTGAAGACGTCGAGAATAGACGCCTGTAGCCTCAAATATAATCTCAGGGCTATGAACAGTTTTCAAGTCGCCCAACAGGCGATTGAATCCAATGGCATCATTGAGTATGGTGTAGCCATGAACCTTTTCACCGTTGACTAAAATTGCCACCTCAGAACTTGTTTTACTTACATCAATTCCAAATACTGCACGCATGACATTACCTCTTTTGTCTTGAATGATTCCTTATTTTAGTGATGTCCTTTTCAATACTCGACGTCTAGTATCCAACATACTTTGATAATATTCCATCTAAAACAGGTATCTTGCCAGTTTGTCAAGCGACATCTAACGCCATTGAACCCTACGACTTTACAAGACACCACTACTTTAACATAAAGAAAAAGTAGTGAGTACTCTCTCCCGTCGGAGATTTCTTCACTACTAATCTTAGTATGTTCTATTTCACATAATCCCTAACAAATACAAAGATAAAGCTTAATTAAGTTGTTTGCCTACAACTCAGAAGTCCATAAAATACCCTAATTGCTCAGCTTTGTAGATAGCCTCTTGCTTATTATTTACTAGAAGTTTTGAATAGATATGATTCAAATGATTAAATACTGTTCTCCTACTAATTTGTAACGTTTCCTCTATATCTTTAACAGAGAGACCTTTCTTACTCAAATTTAAGATTACTATTTCTCGGTCAGTTAAAGCTTCAACATAATCCTGAGATTCAATTTGTTCAAAATACTTTTTCCCAGAATCCACTTTTTTTAAGATAGAGATGAGTTGTTTAGGGTCTATATTTTTATCTACAAAACCGTATGCCCCTATTGTTTTTGCTCTCTCTTCATAGATTGACTTAACATATCCTGTCAGCATAACAACTTTCAAGTTAGGAGTAGACTGTATGAGTTCCTCCGCTATCTCCAATCCATTCTCTTTAGAAATATTTGTTAGATTAATATCAAGTAATATAATATCGTATTTAGATAAATCAATCGTCACATCGTTAAAATTAGAAGTAATTGTATCTATAACATCTACCTCATCATACTGTTGGCATAACAGTTGGATACTCTTTGCAAATAGTTTATGGTCATCAATTAATAAAATCTTCATAGCATAATTTCCAATCTATGGGAAGTAATATTCTGATATTGTATTGTTTATTATCTATTTGTAGCTCCATATCTCCATCAAAAGCTACTAGTGTTTCTTGAAATGATTTCAAACCTCTGCCATAATTTATAGATTGAACTTTTTCCACCACCTGATTGCTCTCCTCTATGATAATAATATCAGATTGAACCTTTAAAGATAAATGAATATCTTTACTGACTCCATATTTTATAGCATTATTAATTAATTCTTTTATAAACCTGTAAACAATATCTCCATATGGAGGTGGGATTATTGTACTACTCGAACAGTTGAAATACAACAACTTATTACTTTTCCTCCTTTTAACAATATCATCAAAAAGAGACTGTATATTTTCTTTCATTGTTCGATTAGAAGGAACTATTGGGTGATAAGTATCAATTTCATCCCTGATACCAGAAACTAGGTCATTCAACCCATTAACAATAAAACCATGTGTTATATCACTATTTTCTAAAGAGAGTAAGTTTTTTATCGCTATGACATTTTGCAAGACATCATCATGCAAATAATTTGAGAACTCCACTCTCATGTTCTCCTCCGATTTCATAAAATAGTTCAATCTTCTATTTTCATAGTCAAAATTTTGCTTAAAGTTTTCTAAATAACAAAAGATACAAGAAATTACCACTAGACAAAAAAACGTGCTTGCATCAACAACTATAAAAAATAGTAAAAAATCTTTAACTAGTTCCTTTATAAGTATTACCCAACAAATGATAAGAAGTATAAAAAAAAGTTCTATACGAGTTTTGTAATTACCTAACCATCTTCGAGTAACTAGACTAAATTTATCATGTATGACCTTAAAATAGTATATTGTACTCATTATAAGGGGAAACAGATACCACCCCAAATTATTAAAGGCTTGATTAACATCTAGCATCTCTCCATAAAATTCACTACCAAGTATTGCTAGCAAAAGCAAAGAAAATAATATCAATGAACGTCTTACAACTGATATTTGTTGCCTAAAATACCTATAATATAGCACTATAACCAATAATGGATAAAGGTGTAAAATAGTAAAAACAACTAAGAATAAGAAATTAAATAAAGTTCTATTAACTAAAAGGCTAATTATAGAAACAAAAATGATCATTAATAAGCTCTTGTCTAGCTTATCTTTAAACTGTTTCTGCCCATATAATATTAAATCAGTAATCTCAACGGTATAACAATAGAGCAATATAATTTGCAGACCACTACTAAAAAAGAGAGGAGTTTCCCTTGATAGCACAGATACCAAGTATTGCCAAATTGTTAAGAAAACGATAGAAATAATTTTTTTAAAAATCCCATCTTGTTTTTGGCGTAATATTGCTGCCAGCCAAATAAAACCTGTATCAATAAGAGTCATTACAAGAGCTACTTTTTCAGAGAAAAGAAGAGACAAGTTTTCTCGATTATAGACCAAAATCAAAAAGGCTATTAATTGTTGTAACAAGATTATTGTGATTCCCAAAAATTTACTCTTTGCTATTTTTTCTATTCTCATCATATTATTTACTAAATCGTTAAAGTTAAATAGTTTTTAGAATTAATTGTTTATTATTGATTTCACTGACCGCAATGTCAATAAATAAAATGTGCCATATATTATCAAAAAGAAAAACAGAAAAAGCAACAAAGATAGCATTATAATATTGCCTGCAACCAATGTATCCATAAATAAATATTTATAGAAAATAAGCAACATACTACCATTTATTATCCCAATTAATACAGGAATAAGGAAAAGTATACCTATTTCATATCCAACAATCCGATTAATCATTTTTTTACTATAACCTAACTTACTCAGATAGCTATATTCTTCTTTATTTTCCATGATTTCTATGAGGCTTGTAAAGTATAGAATACTACCTGTACAAATAATAAAGAGTATGGATAGGAAGGTTATAAAGATATAAGTCGCAATATTAGCAGTCTTTACTGTGTGTTCCCTACTATAACTACTGATAACATCAGGAACCGTACTAAACTGATTGTAAAATGTTTCACTTGACCTAATTGAATCTCCATTAAAAGTCCTAATTGTCATTTTTTTCTCTGGAAAGCGAGAACTAAGCTCAGCATATAATTTATCAGAAACCACCAGAGTCGTGACACTTGTAGAAAAACTAAAAACATTATTCGTTGATACTTGTTTTACAGTAACATCATATGCATTTTCCAAATTAAAGGTTTTCCCTAGGCTAATTTCTGTTGGAAAATAATTTATTAACAATGGTAGTGACTCACTACCTTCAATAGAATTTTTTCTTCCTTGAGCTTTCATTAACTCTTTATAATCACTGTAATTAATTATATCAAAATAAGGAATTGTTTGCCCAGATTCTGTGATAGTCACTTCTGGGTTAGTGTTCAATCTCAATAGGTTAATATCAACTAAACTCACTTGCCCATTCTCTAAAATATTTGTAACATTGACTTGACCATTTTCTGATTCAACATTATATTCTATCGCAGATGGAGTCAATCTTTCTATTCCATTAAGAGAATAAGCATAAAGCATTACCATAATTCCAGTAACTGAAACGGTTAGTGTTAAAAGCCCCCCCAAGACTGTTAATAATTTATTTTTTGTCGCAATACGATAGTTAAATTTAGGATAGATAATATTAGAGAGAGGACGATATAACCTTTTTTTCTTTTCTTTTAAGAAAGAAATTACAAAAGTCAATCCATATCTGATTGTAAAAATTGAGCCTAAAATAACTAAGATAATTATCAAAAGAGAAATTGGTACTATCCCTACGCTTAATAGCATCTTTCGTGTGGATGAAAACACTGTCGTCAAACATAAAACATATGACAATAGCAACGCAGTAATAGCAATAATAGCTCTGACTTTTCTTATCCTGATTTTTTTCTCAGCCTTTTTTGAGAAATTAACAAATTCAATCAATGACTGTTTAGCAATAATAACTCCATTTGTGATGAAATTAATCAGAAAAACTACGACTAATATTCCTAAAGACTCTATAATCTCTTTAACTGTAATAAACCACTGAACTTCCATTGTTAAATCCAATAGATGAGTAATTACCAGTACAGCTAAAAAATATAAAGTAGGTCCTAGCAGTAAACTTACCAAGTAACTCAGAACTAGAATAACAAGATTTTCTAAAGTTAGTAATTTTGTTAATTCTCTTTTTGAAAACCCTAGTATTGCTAAGACTCCAAGGTCTTGACTGCGTTTTTTTACAAAGAAATTATTGAAGTAGATTAAGAATACCACCAAAAATACAATCAAAAATAACAATGAACCATTAGCGATAACTAGAGCTTGACCACTATCCCCAATTTTTTCTGCGATGATTTTATCTGAAATAAAATTTAAAAAAGCTATAAAAATACTTAATAAACCGATCGTAGCTAGAAAATAGATACGATATAACGGAAAATTCTTTTTAATGTTAGATTTTGTAATTGACCAAATCATATTACTCTCCTCTATCGGATAAAGCTTGACTAATTACATCGTAAAACGACTCTCCACAATCTTTTTTATCAATCTCCATGTGAAGTTTCCCATCTTTGAGGAGTATAACTCTGTCGGCATAAGAAGCTGATAAAACATCATGAGTAACCATTAGAATAGTTACCTTTTCCGTTTTATTGATTTCACTCAAAATCATCATTGTTTCCTCAGAAGATTTCAAGTCAAGTGCTCCTGTTGGTTCGTCAGCAAAAATAATTTCTGGGTCTTTAATGATTGCTCTGATAATACTGACCCTCTGTCTTTGACCTCCAGAAAGTTGATAAGGGTATTTTTTCAACTGCTCATATAAATTAAATCTTTTTGCATAGCTATTTATCAAATCATCAATCTTTGAAGAATCAACATTTTTTAGAGACAAAGCAACAGAAATATTCTCCCTAATGGTTAGACTGTCTAACAGCATATAATCTTGAAAAACAAAACCAATATCATTTTTTCTAAAATTAGTTGCCTCCTTATCAGAGAATGTGCTAATCTCTTTATCCGCACAATAAATATTCCCACTATCAATTTTATCAATAATTGAAGTAACATTTAAAAGCGTCGTTTTCCCACTACCGCTACGCCCCATGACAGCTACAAATTCTCCTTTTTCCACAATCAAATTGATATGGTCTAGAGCATAATTCAGTTGATTGGGATATTTTTTGCAAACATCTTTTAATACTAATTGTTTCATTTTACCTCTTCCTCCTGATATTTATTCATATACGAGTCATATAAGTCACAATAATACTTATTATTTTTGTACAAATAATAATGGTTTCCATAGTCAATAATTTTGCCATTATCCATTATTAAAATCTTATCAGCTTTTTCAACTGTATTAAGTCTGTGGGTAACCAAAACCCTCGTACAATGTAAAGCCTCAACATTTTTTTGGATTATTCTTTCAGTTTTTACATCTAAAGCTGATGTAGGTTCATCAAGAACTAAGATTCTAGGGGTGGTTACAAGTTCTCTTGCTAAAGAAATCCGTTGTTTTTGCCCCCCAGATATTGACGGATTATCTCGGAAACGCTCTTATTGTAACCAATACATCTTTATTTTTAGTGAGTAAAAAGTGCAAATATTGTTTTTTTATTAATATTTTTAAAATGTAAAATATCGCTTTATAAAAAGCTGTCTCTCAAATTTCATTTTTTGTAGCTATTTTACAATCCAATACCTTCTTATTATAAAATTAATCCCTTAAATTCAGACTAGGTGACTTAAAAAAGAAAAACACTCAAAATAGTGTTTGTCTACTGTCTAAATTTTCTAGCTCTTATTCTTGTTTCTTGCCGAGAGGTTTGAGTATGAAAAAACAATTTAACTTATACATACTTCTTTTTGAGGTAATTATTATAATATTTTCATCACTACCTTTTTTATAAACTTTATTCAAAAGGAGTCATTCTGACTCCTTTTGAACATAAAGAAAATTTCTAACCAAATATTGAACAGACGGCTATTCCAAATATCTAAAACATTTCAATTTATGACAATCAATAATAGAAAAGGATAACATCTCCTCAAGAAGATATTATCCTTTTTTGTGATTAAACGAAGTCAAATAGTGAGATTTCTTCGTAGACTTCTACTTCTGCTTCTACTACCTCATTAACAGAGGAGGTTTCATAAACTAATTCTGTAGATACATTGTCATTATGTTCTTCAGTCATGCCAAAGAGTTCAGAAATACTTTCTAGGAAGTCATCAGCCATATCAAGAACTTCTTGTGAAACAACGACATGAGTCTTTTCTTCAACGATTTCTTGAGCAACTACCACTTTTTCCTCAAAGCTAGTTTCTGCTTCATCTACTGACTCATTAATAACTTCAACAAGTTCGCTTTCTTCATCAGGATCATAGCTAGCACTATATTCCTCGGTGATTGAGCTAACTTTTACATCAGAGTCCTCATCCATTTCTGGATGGTCTGCCTTGTACTGCAATTCAAAAGCATTGATTGCTTCTTCAATTTGCTCTACAGTAGGCTTATTAGACTCGTCCTCGACTTCGATAAGAGGATTAACAATGGCACGTTTAGCTGATACATAATCAAGACGAGCTTGGTCTGCAAAAACATCTGCAGCTTCTCCTCGCTTAATAGTATCTGCACAACGATCAATGTTTTCCTGCAAGAGTTTGGCTTGTTTATCCATACCATCAATAACATTGTTGATACGTTGGATAGTCCCAATACCACTCGCAAAATCTAAACGAACGGCATAGCTATTTTGACCAATAATATGCAAGTCAAGCATGCGTTCTGGTTGCCAAGGTGATTTTTGTTCCAACGCACGAAGGACAAAACCACGATAATGAGCAAGGGTTGTCATTTTCATATGGAGTGGATCAGAGGCAACATTCATTTGCATTGCATAGTTCAGTTGATTTCCTGCAACATCTTTCTTAGTTGCTTCGTATCCATCTGGTTCAAATGTCATAACAAATGGGTTATGTTCAACCTCATATTTCTTACCATCTTCTTTTTCAACCACTTCTTTCCAAGGTCTTGTTTTTTCTGCAAGCTCTTTATCCTGGACTAATAGAAAAAGTTTCTTCTCGTAAATTTCCTTATCTTTAAGGGCTTGCTTAATACGTTTTTGAGACAAAGCAATATCACGTTTCCAAGCCTTACGACGATTAGACAACAACTCAAATTCGTTATCAAGTTCCATCTTAAGTTTAAGATATGGATTGCCTGTCGCAATGGCTTTAAATTCAGAAGCTGAGAGTGTTTGCTCGTCAATATCCTCTGAAGCTCGCATCGGTGTACGACTGGTCTTGATTTGCGTAATATAACGAAGCTTTGTTTCTTGAATCTGCCAAAGGTAGTTATCAAAACTTCCTTTAGTGATATAGTGGAAAATATTTACCTTACGATAGATATTTCCTTGACGAACCAAGCGTCCATTACGTTGGATAATATCAGACGGTTTCCAAGGCACATCGAGATGATGAACAGCTTTCATACGGCGTTGGACGTTAAGACCGGTTCCCCCTTTTTCCGTTGAAGCCATGAGAATACGAATCTCACCAGCATTCATTTGACGTTGAAGTTGGAGCTTAGCCTTTTTGTTAGCAGCATCGTGAATAAAAGCAATCTCTTCTTCTGGAATTCCTCGTTCAACAAGCAAATCTTTCAACTCTTGATAAACAGAGAAACCCTTGCCATTAGGAGTTCCAAGGTCAGAGAAAATCATTTGTGTCCCTTTATGCTTAGCCTCCATGTGATAAACCTTATCCACTCGCTCAACCACTTGCATGAGTTTATCTGCATCAGCTCTTACATAGAGCTCTGCATCAAGCAAACGCATGTCTAAAGCCAACTTTCTGGCTTCACTAGTGATTTTGAGCATGTTATCTTCACTAGGATCTACACTCCCATTTTTAACTCGGTCTGAGCGTTCTACAAGCTCATCCAAATAAACCTTTTGGTTATCAGTCAACTGACTTTCAACCGCTACCTTTTCTACCATAGGAACTGGAAGATTAAGGTCTTCAGTCATTTGGATATCTGCGGTCTGACGATAAATCGCCATCAGCTCAGGGAGATTCATAAATTTAGCAAAGCGTTTACGTGAAATATACTTATCTCCAGTAGGGTTAAGTTCAAGACTATTCTCAACAATCCCAAATGCACCAACCCAAGCATCAAAGAAACTTACACCGAAATGTTCCATGACATCTGGTTGAAGATAATTCATCATCGTATACATTTCGCTAATAGAGTTGGAAACTGGTGTTCCAGTCGCAAAGACAACGTGACGTGTATCATGCTCTTCTTGAAGCACGCGCACCTTCATTTCCATATCCATATTCTTTTTTGAGGTACGGTTGGTAATACCAGCAACGTTCCCCAAACGTGTCATAGGACGGACATTCTTGTACCCGTGGGCTTCATCAACAAAGAGCATATCAATACCAAGACTTTCAAAGTTGATAAACTCATCAATACCAGTCTTGTTTTCAAGCAACGTTTCTAAGTTTGCCTCAAGACTTCTACGCATCGATTGTGCTTGCTTAAAAGTAATTTTGTCGTCATTAGCTTTTGCGTAACCAATAATCTCATCAAGCTCATCAATCTTTTCAGAAATAAAGGCTTGTTCACGTTCTTGTGAGACACGAACTTTCTCAAATTGAGAATGCCCAATCACAATACCATCATAGTCGCTCGTTAGAATACGAGAAACGAACAAGCGACGGCGTGACTTTTCAAAGTCCTGCTCAGTCGTAACAAACACTTTCTTGGTAGGGTAGAAACGCATAATTTCTTGACCAAATTGTGCTGTTAGACTAGACGGAACCACAAACAATGGTTTATGAATAAGCCCTAGTTCTTTCATCTTGAAAGCTGCAGAAATCATGGTTAGTGTCTTACCAGTACCCACTTCGTGAGCAAGCAGTGCACGTCTCTCTTCAAGAATACGTTGTACGGCATTCTTTTGGTGAGGGCGAAGCTCTACACCTTTAGCCAACCCATCAAATTCCAAGAGACTTCCGTCATATTGACGTGTCACATAGCGATTAAAGACTTCATTGTAGGTATCTTCAATCACTTCTTGGACTGTTGGGTTTTCATGAATAAAGTTTTTAAAACTCTCTTGTAGAACTCGTTCACACTCACGTAGGTTTGCTGTAGCCACTTCATCAACCTTACGTATAGGGTTTTCAGTCGTACCAAAGTTACGCATGATTGTTGGTTGATTACTTGTAAGCAAGTGAGCCACAATATCTGTTGCGTGTGAGTAGCTTTTATTGTACTCATCACGTAGACCTAAACGAAGGTTAGATTGACGACTCATATAGCGGTTTAACAAGCGTTCATTGAAACCTCGTCCGATTCTGGAAGTCACTAATAGTGATTTAGCTTCTTCAGAATGGAGACCAACTTTTTCATCCAACAATTCACTAAACACCCATTGAGAAACGACGTTACTAGGAATCCAGCTAGAACCAATGCTGAAATCAATATCAGATAAGACAACTGGCTCTGGTACAACAGATAAAATCAGTTCCAAATAACGTTCCCAATCCGCTTGTGTATCTCCGTCTTCAATGAGAGAGTTAATGCAATCACGTTTAGCAAGAACATCACCTGAAAGGAATTTATCCTTAGTAACATAGTGTACAGTCTTATCATCAATATAGCGTTCCACATCAATCATCACGGTCTCACCTAGTTCAGAAATCATCATATCTTCTGAAACATCTGGATAGACAGAACTCATGAGGTTCAAATTAACGCCACGACCTTCTGAAAGCGACACATTCAAGGCTTCTACTGCTGACATCACTTGATGGAGGTGTTTTTTAGGACGAATAGTTGGCTTTTGAAAAGCATCTGACTTCACAAAAACTACCTTTGAGCTGTCATTCTCGTCCAACTCCTCTAATTCAAGACTAGCGATAAGAGGATAACGATCATCTCGGTCAAAGAGGCGAGCATTCACCGCTTGATTGATATAACCATACTTCTTCTTGAAAGTATCGTAGGCTTGATTAAGTGTTGCAAGCAATTGTTTGAATTTACCTTCATCATAGTCTGTTGTCATTTGAATATCAATAATGGCTTGATAAGCATTTTTGATAGCAACCATGCCACGGATACGCTTGTTTTCTGTATCCGTAAGGGGTGTTTCATAGAAATAAATACCTTTGTAAAGCCCTTTACTTTTAGCTGCTTTAGAAGGTGTTTGACTTACCCATGTATTCGTAACAATATTAGGGTCTGCTTCTACTGCTGCTTCAAAGTCTAAAATGGCTTCTTCTTTGTATTTATCATCATATTTTACGAACTGTCCTTGTTCGTCTTGATAAAAAATCATTTCAGCTGCGCGTGAGCTAGGACGGATAGACGTGTTATCACGATAATAGACACGCCCATTTTTATCACAAGCATACTCGTTCAATCGAATATCAAGTGAAGCAAGTAATTCTTGGTCAAGATGATTCACTTCTTCTTTAAGGATAATATCACGAGGTTCTAGTCTCTCTACTTCGAAAGGCACTGTTACTTTTGATAGTGCTTCTTGAAGCTCTGAAGCTAAGTCAAAAGAGCTATCTACCACAAGATCCAGTGTTCCACCATTGAAATTACGTACCTGATAATCGCCTAGGACACAAGGATTTTTACAAATAGCATCCTGGAAGAAATAGGGATTGAGTGAGACACGTTTATCAAAGGGGAGTTTATTTCTATCTGAAGACCAGAAGTCGATATTATTATCTGGAACAGGGATAAAAGCTCCTTTTTGGAAAAATAGGATATCTGTTACCACTCTTGTTCCAGCATCTTTAAAAGCAATATTTGGTAAGCGGATACCACCTAAAAACTGAGTTCCGCTACGACGGAGTTCTGGCAGAATTGAACCAGCACTCTTATCTGCAGTACCAGTTGAAGTGATAGCAGCAACCATCCCATGATAGGGTACCAAATCGATAGCTTTCTTAAAGAAATAATCATGAATACGATAAGGTTTATTATCATAAGCCTTATCGACAATGCGAACATCCGCAAATGGAACATTCGTAATGACCAAGTCAAATGGTGTACCTTCAAAGTTTACTGTTTCAAATCCTTGGACTAAAACAGTAGCATCTTGATGAAGGTGTTTAGCAATAGCACCTGTAATGGTATCAAGTTCAATTCCATAAAGAGTAGAATTCTTCTTGATATCCTCTGGCATTGTTTCAAAGAAGATACCAGTACCCATTGATGGATCAAGAATATTACCTCCTTTAAAACCACTTTCTACAATCTTATCCCACATTGCAGTAGCAATCTCTGGACTTGTGTAGTAAGCCGTCAAGGAGCTCATTTCCATCGCACGATATTCTTCTTTAGTGACAAGACTTTTTAGCTCATCACGTTCTTTTGCAAAACGATTAATCTTACTATCAAAGAAATCGTTAGCAAGTCCTCCCCAACCAACATAGTTAGAGAGAATTTCTTGTTCGGCACTATCAGCTAGACGGTTATCTGCTTCGAGTGCTTTCACAAGTTTAATGGCAGAAAGGTTAGCTTGAACCTTTTCTGCTTTAGTCATTGTTTTAGTATTATTTTTTTGTTCTTCCATTGTTGTTCTTTCTCCTTAAAACTAAAAAAGACCTGGTATAATACCAAGTCTTTCTTTTTCGTTAAAATAATTGTTTATCGTCTTCCTAAGTTAGGATGATGGTCTTCTAAAACAAACGGTTCATCGTTGAGTTCTGGTATTGATACCCAATAAAAATCATCGGTATCAAAACCGTGTGTCATGGCAATTTCATGCCAGACATCTGGAGCTTTATAAGTATAGCCTAAAAGCTCTTTTCGATTTTTTCGACCAAAATCAATTTGACGCCCTTTTAGAAAGTCTACCATCCGTTCATAAGTGAATTCTGTATTTAACAGATAATCATCTTTTCTTACAAACGTTTCTATAGTCTCACTAACCGTATCAACTAGGTATTTCCCAATCATCCTTTTGTTGTTATATATAATAATAGTCAATTTCATAACTTTTATTGTCCTCCCAGCATTTTACTAGAGAATACATCTAATATTTTCTTTAGTATAGCACAGAAAAATCGAGATTGACTAATAACCTATTGACGATTCTATTTTTCTCCTCTTATCTAAAACTGAATGTTAAGCTTTCCACAATGGGCTAAAAATTGTTCTGCTTCTTTCTTAGCCTCTTCATCTGCAGCCTTGTTCCGTTCTCCTCTCAGTTGAATAATCCTATTATTTTTCAATTCTAGGGTATAAAGAGGAGTTTCTCTGTCAGTTTTATCACGTACAAAGACAATAATAGAGGAACCGTAGACAAAGTGTTCCTTTGTATACCTTCCAACACAGTGATGTAGGTGTTTCCCCTCTCTGACAATTTCACTTTCATTTTTAGGAAAGATAAATGCATACTTGTCAAATGTTGTCTGAGCCTTCATCATGTTTGCCAAGCGTTCAGCTGTTACAATTCTCAACTTCGCCTCTTTCTTTTCTTCCTCACGTCGTCTTTTCTCCGCTCTCAAATTAGTTACGGCATTAGTTACACGTAAATGAGTCCCACGTTCTAGTTGATTCTCGAGAAGAACCGAATAATTTTCGACAATCTCTGTATGTTTGTTTTCCCAATTTTTAGGTATAACTACATAATCTCCATCAAATGGAATTCCCAGAGCTTCGACCATTTCTCGATAGTCCTCATAATCACGAAGACAGATCTCATTTTTTATCATCCAGTTAATGAAACGAATTGGTTTCACCGTGGATGGTAAGATACTATTTAAACGCTTAATTAGTGGCGTCCTGTTAGGAACCATAGCATTTATAAGTAACTCGTATAAACCCTCGAAGGTTCGACCATATTGTCTACGCATATCTTCCTCGAAAAATGCCTTTTCGATATTCATATCCGTATTTTTTAGATACTGTTTATTCCTTCTGAGAAAATTCATGGTAGCCTTACCCATATTTGCATGCTTATGTCCAAGACTACATGAGTAATAAGACCTATAAAACGTAGTACCTACCAATTCTTTGACGATTCCACGCGCCTTGATTTTTTGAGCGAATTCAATACGTTCTCTATATTTATAAAGATGAGGTAGCACTGAGCTTATCTCGAAATTTTCTTTAATCACTTCATCAAAATCTAAGTATCTCAACTCAGATTTTGATTGTAACTTTTCAATAAGGTTTTCCATACCACCATAAAGCGTATAGACACTAAATGCACCAGAACCGAAAAAGAGAGCATTTCTCTGATTTTGGAATCCAGTACTATAGATTTCTTTACCTTTTTGGACTGAAAGATATGGATCCCAGTGTGCTTTCACCATCTTATTGTTGGCAAGCTGATAAAAGTTATAAAGGCTGACGTCAAACTTTTCTTTTCCTTCTTCAAATGATTGAGTCACTGCATACATTTGCATTTCAATGCGTTTCTTTGTGACTCCCATCCAGACAAAGTAAAAAGTATCTCCTACAAAGGTTAAACGGCTGTTAAGTGATAAGCGTTTTGTGACCTTTTCCGAGAATTTTTTTCGGTCGGAAGAAATAATTGTCTTAGACTTATTCGACCATTCATAGATAGGAAAATTATTCTTCGCCCATTTGAAAAATCCGTTAGGAACTTTTAAACGATTATCTACGATTTTTTGAATATTCTCTGCTTTTGTCATTGTTTTTCTCCTTAATTAATAAAAAATGGCCCTAGGACCATTTTCTTTCTTATTGTTGTTAAAATTCGCCTTCTACAACAGATAAATCTGAAAAAAGATCTAACTGTTTCCCTTCCTTTTTAGGTTTTTTCTTAGTTGGAACTTTCTTTTTAGTTTCTGTTTTAGTTAGGCTCTTATTCTGTTTCTTTTTTGGCTTCTTAGTTGGTTGCTTGGTTGATTTCTTACTACCAGTAGTCATATTACCTACAACTGGTTTAGTCTTAACCTTTTCAGCGGTAAAATACTCTTTAACCCAAGAAAAGACTGTGGCATCATCAACCATAGCACCTTGACCATTTCTATAGTCAGATTTACTGGCTTTTCTGATGCAGAAAGCCATAGCATCCTTAATCGTACGATCAAGATGTTTGAGAATCCCAGCAATCAGCTCATCATCCTCTTGATGATCAACTATCCAATTATGAATAGCATCCTCAGTCGGTGTATGTGCTTCAGCCATTTCTTCATCAAAATGGCTTACCGCCATGAAGCGGTCAAAAGCATCAATCTTACTTGTATTAGTCATTATTTTTCTCCTCTTTTATTTAATCAATGCTACGTTTCGTTTCCCATCTTTTCCTTGTTTCATTTCTAAAACATCATGTGGGATTGAAAAGTCATCTTGATAAGCTGTTGTAACGACACTTAATCCTGCAGAAACTGCCTTAAGTACTGCTTCTACTTCTTCTTGTGTATTAGCTTCACCGATAAACAAGACGTCAGGGTTGAAGCGTAATACAAAAGTCACGAGATTTTCCAGTTCCATACCGTTAGCCTTATTGACTTGTAGTTGGTAAAAAGACATTTCCTTAATCTCGACATGTCTTTCAATTGTTATGACTTCACCTTCTTTAAAAGCTTCAGCAAGTAACGAGTAGGCTAAAGTCGTTTTGCCAACACCTGCAGGACCAGTAATGACATGTAAGCCTGGAATGCGTACTTGTTCAAGCACTTCTTCCATACAACTACTATCAAACTCACTCAAAGAAATTCGTCGCTCATTCACATGAATAAGTCGGATAGACATCGTTTCTAGTCCTTGAAAATTAACTATCGTCGATATCCTAATGGTGATAACTCTACCATTGTCCAACTGATAGTCACAAGTTCTTACCTGACTACAACGTTTTTCTGTTACGTCCATCTCAGCCATAAATTTAATATGACCAAATAGAGCATCCGCATCTTCTGATGAAATGATGTCATGGACCTGTTTAACATCAGCAGTTCTAAATGCCACCTCGTAATCTTCACCATGTGGGAAGAAGGTAATATCTTGAGCTTCGTTATTAATAGCTTTGTTCAAAATATTGTTTATTATTTCAATCATTGTTTTTCTCCTCTCAGAACTCAAACAAGGTTAACTGTTCTCCTTCAGTTGTTGGTTTATCTTCAAGTGGCTTTCGACAAGCTACTAGTGCTTTTAGCTCCTTCTCAACCTTATAAATAGGTTGCATTGCACGATAGTTCTCAAAGAACGTGTCAAAAAATGCAAACAAAAGGTGTCGACATTGCCTCAGAGCCCTATACTCTAATCGAGTATAGTAAGTTGCTTCATCAGATAGCAGTTCTGAATTCTTGGTATAAGTTTCAAAAACCCACCATTCAAAGCCACGTGCAAACACTTCAGTCGGGGTCAAATAATAATCCAACTTCTTCTTAATATGAACAGCTTGAGCTAAGTCCGTTCTGGTTTCCTCTGCTTTTTGAATAAGTTTCAGCAGGCTAGCCTTGTAGATATAACGAATATCTTTAAAGCTATGAGACGTAGAACTAATGATTCCAGCTTTATCATACGTATAGTCTAAATAATGACCATACTCATGGATGAATGATGAGGTATCTCTTACATCAACTGCCATGATATTTAACCCAGGCACATACAGTCCGCTTGCTTTATGTTTTCCTAGCTTTCGGAATTTGAGCTCGGGTTCTACAGTAGAATGAGGTAAGTGATTACACAACTTCTCCCATTCTTTCTCTAGAACCCTGAATTTCTCCTTGTCAAAATCACTACCTCGATAACGCTCGGTATCTACTTCGACCTTTGAAAACCCTAAATCAAGAAATGTCGTGTTACTGTTCATTTCATGATCTTGAAAGATTTTATCCTCACGCACACTGGCTATCGTCTTAGTTGACTGATTAACATATTGTGCATTTAGGTTGGCTGCAAGAGCATCTTCATACTCTCTTTTAAGAACGTTAGCAATCTTTTGGATATTTCCATAATAACTACATTCCTTGTAGATACCTTCACTATGGATAGACATCAATTCAAGAAAGCTAAAAGATACTAGTCCATACCTTGTTTGTGAATTTCTCTCTCTCCAAAAACTTAGGTTTTTCTTCAAAGGTACTCTAACCTTTGAATCGTCGACAATGAGAAGATACAGAGTGCGTTTGGTATCTTCTGCACTTTTAGTAGCAGGTAATCTACTCCCATGGAGTGTGAGAAGAATCTGTTCACCAAAGAGGTGTTCTTGATTTTCTTCATCTCTCAAACTCATACCCTCAAACAGGCTTTTTAGCTTATTCGAAAAATGAGCTTGATCATAACCAATAGTTTCGATATCAGCCATGATGTCTTTGACTTTGTAGGCTGTATAGACATTATCTTGTCCGAATACCTCTACTGCTACTGCTCCGACTTCTTGAGAAAAAAGTTCCTGACATTGATGTCTGCGAATATTCGCATAATAAGTACAAAACCTTCTCACGATATCTGCAGCCTTATCAGTCTCTTTTATCTTCGGAAAAGTGACTTTTTTAGTCGTTTGTTGTGCTACTGCTAGTAAATTTGCCATTGTTTTTCTCCTTAATAGCAAAAAGGAAGGTAAAGCTTAAAGCTACTACCTTCCTCTTTCTCTTATATGTACTATGTACGATACACTATGAACTATACATAGTATGACATACAATTTATTGCGTAAAAAAAGGAAACCTAATTATTGTTATCAAGTTTCCTTGCATAATCTCGTTTGTGACTCTCTATATTTCGAAAAATATCATTCTTATCCCAGATTTGTAATTCCCAAGGATAATAGAAATGACTCTTATTTTTAAAGTAGAGATGGATGCCAGTATAGTCTTCAGTATCTTTTAAATACCAATTTTTAAGACCGTATTCTTCCTTCCAATCATCTAAACGATCCATCACTTCAGTAATGACAGATGTTGACAAAATGACACGAGCTCCAAAAATATCATTTAAAACCGAATTTACTGGATACCCTTCTACTCTTTTAGTAAAACGCTCAATCTTATCTAAAATAGATTCAGATGTCTTCACTCTATAGAAGTAACTAATATCGCTGACATCTGCTACCATCAAATAATCGTTGATAGATTCGTGCAGGTTCAAACGATATTTTAGAATCTCATCAACTGGCACCTTCGCAAAAGTGTGATTAAGATTGACTTTAGCAAGTTTACCACTTTCAAAATACTCTTCTGAATACTTTTTATGAATGGTGTTGATTTCAAAGATCAGTCGCTCTACTTTCTTGATATCCAACCCTTATACGTCTCCAAATAATTTTTCTTCATTATACCATATCCTGTTTATTATACGTTTTGAACTTAATCTTTTCTTCTGGAGAAGCTTTCAAAAGGAAATCATCGATTCCCTTTTCGTGAGGCCAAATTAGAGCACGAACCGTACAAGATTGCTTAGTAACTAGATTTTGAACCATGTCATACATACGTTCAAATACCGAGTCATTATCCTCAAAGTCTTGATCAAATGCTAGATAAATAGGTTTGACCTTTTTGAGTTCAGTCTTTCCAATAAAGTCCGAGATAGGACGCCATGCTGCTACTCCTGCCATAGAGATAACACAGATATTCCCCAATTGAGAAAGACGAGTGTTTTTCGCAACTGATGCGGTGATATCTCCTTTAAGCAAACCTTCCGTAACTAGAAGGTTATCGACCTTACTCATAAGGTTGACTTTAGCCTTGCCTTCATCCGAAAAGCGTGCTTGTTCTAAAATATCATCAGAATAAGCAAAATGTGGAAAAGACTTAGCACTTGTTCCTTCTGGCTTATATGCTGACGAAACAAAGACATATTTTTGCCCTTTTTTAAATGTCAACTCAAGTCCAGAACGAAGTTTAACACTAGTTTCCTTAGTTGTCCCACTTGCTAGTTCGTGTGATGAACCTTTAGCAAACACATACCAATCGAAACTTCCGTCGTCATTTTGGAAGACCTTAGCAGTACGTGCATTTCGTCCCTCTTGAAAGGCTTCGTTTACTTTGGCTTGATAACTAACGTTATCAAGACGTACTTGAAAACCTACAATTTGTCCCCAAGAATTGCGACATGGAATTAGGATTCCATCTTTTGATTCAAAAATAGGACATTTTGCGTTTTCGTTCCAATAGAAGCCAGGAACTCCACGCCAAGCATCTTTAGAAAGCCCATTTGCAAGAAAGAGCTTTTCCCAAATAGTTGCTGGATGAGATACTGTTGTATCAACCTGCTTCTGGCGTGTTTGCTTTGTTGATGAAGCGTAGCCACGCAGTGCAATGGTCTTAACAGAAAGACCTCGTTCCGCACTTGTTAAGTGCTCGACATGTTCCTTAGTCAATCCCAACACATCTATCACAAGAGAATTTACCTTGTGAAGTGTTGAGATACTTGCCAAAGGTTGACTTTTCCAACTAGGTTCAAAAGTCACCTCTTTCGCTTTTTTAGGATCCAAATCATAAATAGTCCCAGCACTACCAAATTGTGGTTTGTCTAGGTCAATCTTTCTAGCACAGACAGCCTTAGTCTGATCTGCAAAAACTAGACACCAATCTGGTTTCCCACAAATAGGACAAGGGTAATCACGTCCTACCCTAATCATTTCGGTTTGTCCAATCGTAATAATTTTTGTCATTTTTTTCTCCTTATAAAATATAACATTGTTGTTGTAAAGTGACCTTGGAAAGTCTCAAACACCTGTTCGTAGCCTTTCCTCCGTTTGCCGACAAGTTAGAGTTGGGAACACCTGTTCCTCACCACTAATCATCGAGATGTCGCCTTCCTTTTTTGTCCATCTACCCAAACTCAAAACAAAAAAAGCATAACAAAGAAGCCGGCAAGCCTTGTCTCAAAAAACAAGGATGCACATACCTATGGAAAACCATAGGAAACTTCTCGTTATGCTTTAATCTGCTAATAACGTTTGTTGTAGCCTTTCAAAAAATTAAAGGCAAATTATCTCGTACCTGTTGTAAGCGTCAAGCCCCTTCTTCTGTCTGATGACTTAACTGATAGTTAAAAGCGAGTACGCTCCCTTTTAACCCAATCAAACATGGTATGCATATCGCTGGGACAGAACCAGTAATAGCATCTCCTCTTCCATGTTTACTTTTAAAATAGTCACTTGACTATGAATTCACCGTTAGAGGTAGTGAAAAAAGATATAAATATAATTATTTATGACTTTAGTATAGCAAAGAGAAACTAACATTACAAGTTAATCGTTATTCGAATTATAACTATATATACTACTCTTCATTGTATTATATACTATACATAGTCTATAGTTTACAACACATTATGTATAGCTCACCATTCGTAACAAACGTAGAACCAAACGTCATGAAATAAAAACATACAAGATACATTGCTAAACTATGTATCTTGTATCGTGAATCACCTATTACACTCTTTATACTATTTTTTATATATAACTTATTAAACAATAAAATGTAATCATATATATAGTTTAAAATGCATCGTTCACTATACATCGTAGACTATCTACAATATACGATAAATAATAAACAATATATTATTTACACTACATATTGTATCGTGTATAGCAATGAATGTTGATGTTCTTTATTTTCAGAAGTATTTAATAAAAGATATACGATACAATACTTAGTAATACATTATTTAACTATATACTCTACATCGTCTATAATATACGATAAAAGTTTTACAATTTGTTTTATTACTCATATATATAGTAATGCTATGTATAGTGTAGTGTGTAAATTGTATTATTTTGAGTTAGAACTCGAATATGATGCTATACACTATATATCAATACAGTATGTATAATATATTGTGGTAATATACATCGTCTAATATACATTATCTTATTTTATATAGTGTATCGGGTATACTCTAGTTATGGTTTAATACTTTGTAATATTTTTTGTTTTTGAATAGTATAAGGAATAGATGAAAGATATACGATATAATACCTAGCAATACATTATTTAATAATATATTTTACATCGTCTACCGTACATTCTTATATTTTATATAGTATATAATGTATCGTGTATTATTCTTGCTGAGTTTTGATACTATGATATATGCTTTCTTTCAAAACAGCATATAGTGAACGATACACTATGTATAACTTAATGCGTAACAATCAAGTTTAAAAAAGTTTTATATACTATACATAGTGTATCTTGTATTATTTACGATATATCTACATACTACTTGATATTCGATTTCTATATGGTATACTTTAAGTAGTTAATAGCATGTATCGTTTTGTTATACATAGTGTATCGTATATATTGTATTGAGAGGAGTAGATATGGTTGCAAATACAATCGTAGTGATGGATGAAAAAGGAGGGGCCGCCAAAACAACTTTAAGTTTATTATTGGCTCAAGCTCTAGGAAATGCTGGCTATAAAACGTGTGCAGGAGACCTAGATGGTCAATGTAATCTTACTACAGCGGCGGGTGTTGACGAGGACGAACAAGAAGGAATTTATTCAGTACTAAAAAAGGAAGTAGATGTAGTTGATGCTATTGTACCGGTTGACGGATATGATCTGCTTCCAGGTAGTAAGCTGATGAAGAACTGGGAGAGTGAAGCATCTGGTTTAAAAGATAGAGATTTTCGTTTAAGAAACGTTGTTCAAGATATCAATGACTACTATGATTTTGTTCTCTTTGATACACCTCCGTTCTTTGGTGTTTCAACAACAAGTACGCTTTTTACTAATTCTAAAGTTTTTGTACTTATCCCTACAACACCTGATAAGTTTGGTATTGAAGGTGTAAAGGATACAATCGAAGATATTGAAGCAGTTCAAGAAGGATTCTCTTTCTTTGGAATTGATATTGTTATAGCTGGGATCGTTATAACTCAGGTTGATAAAGGGCCAGGCTTTAGTAAAAAATCAATTAAACAAGTCAAAGCAAGAGAAGCAGTATCAACTCTTGAAAAAATCGCTGAGGAGCATAATACAAAGGTTTTTGAGCAATACTTGTTTAATAATAAACAATACAAAGATATGATTGCTAATCAAGCAAATGTTTTCACAAATAGTGGCTATAGTATCCCTCAAAAACAAATTACAAATGTTATGAATGAACTAATTAAGACGATTGGAGATCAAAATGCCGAAAAAGCTTAATACAATCCAACAAAGAAATTATAATAATCTTTTAACAGCTGTTGAATCAAATGATCGCACAACAGCTAAAGAAGTATTTGACCGTTTTTTTAAAGGGAAAGAGATTGAAGAAGTAGTAATTGATAAACTTAAGGAGAAGCATGATATTACTTATCTAACTGAAGCAAGTGTAGAACCCAAAAAAGCTGCTGTTACTCCTAAAAAAGTAAATATTGTTACTCAGAAAAAAGAAAAAAACAAAATTCCTACTAAACTTGAACCAGCAAAAACTCCGGAAGAAAAAGTGCGTTCGAATCTAAACATGACACAATTATCAATGTCTCGTTTTAGTGCATTAAGAGCTGTTTTAAATAAAAAAGACCTCAAAGGAGAAAATGGAAATTATCCTAAACGTGGAGGGTCTGATAAGCTATTCACTGAAATGTTAGATCAGATGTACCAACTTCTAGATGAAGAACAAAAAGAGTTGTTTAATACATTGGTAGAAACTGAGATGAGTTTTAAGTAATCTAATTTAACATGTAGTTATCATACAAAAATGTAGGTAACTCGTATTGAAATCATTTTTTGCATACAAAAGTGTAGGTAATTACTACACTTTTTGTTTTGTAGTGATTTTAAATATAGTTTAGAGAGAACATAGTGATGTTTTAAAGCTTAGTATTATTAATTTTGTTTTAGTAATAATAGTTTAAATAGTATTAAGTAGTATTAAGTGGTTAATAATAGTAACTAAGTAGTTAATTATAGTTTAAGTAGTAGAACTCCTGAAACCCTTGCTGTTATTGAGGTTAGCTTACCGTTATCCTATAAAACTGTAGGTATATCCTACAAATTGGTAGGTATATCATATAATTCTGCATGAAAGTCACACAAACTTGTATGTTAAGTCTACAAAAATGTATGTATGTCATATAAGATTGCAGGTGTATCCTACAAATCGGTATGTATGTCCTATAAAGTTGCATGTTAAGTTTACAAAAATGCATGTATGTCCTATAAATTTGTATGTATATCCTACAAAATGGTTGTAAATTTAAAAAAATACTATGAAAATCAGAATATTAGTGATATAATGTCATACAAAAGGGTTGTAAATTAATATATTTATACCCTGTCACATATTGCAGTGAGTAATTAGCTTATAGTAAAATAATTACTTTTATTTAAAATACAACCAAAATGTATGATGAATGAACTAAGAGAGGTAGAAGCATTTGGTAGAGAATAGAGAGTTCAGAGAAATCATCAAATATGATAATAAGTTTACCCAAATGTTTCAACTTGGAGACCTTTCGCCTCTTCAAGAAAACATGATTTATTCTATATTTGGTGAGTTGCGAGATGTTTATGACGAAAACGAAGCAGCAATCTTTTCTTATTCGAGTCTGGCAATGCTAGCAGGAAATACATTTTACAGTTCTAGGGAACAAAAAATTGTTCCTAGGACTGGTAAGCGATTTGAAACTACAGTTGAGGAACTAGAGGAAAGAATGACTAAAATTGTATATCGACATCCCGAAAAGGTTGTCGATGGTAAGGTAGTCTCTTACACCTCCATCCCACTGTTCAAGACCTTTAGAGTAGACCACGAAAATAAACTCATTAAAATCCACTTGTCTGATGCGGAATATACTGAATATGATGAAGTAACTACAGAAGATGGAGCAAAAGTAAAAGTAGCGGTTAGGCGTACAGTTAAAGACCTTTTTAACAACCCAGAGTGGGGTAAAAAAGCTAAGTACATTCAGTATGGTCGTGACTACCATAATCTATTGAAGAGTAAGTATTCTAAACGATTATTTAGACATTTAGCAGACTGGCGTAAAACAGGCTTTGTAAAAGATACAGCTCACGAGCTTGAGCAAGAAGTTTTGATTTTGGATAGTCCTAGTTTACTTCGTTCGAAAGGTACTAAGCTGCAACAAGCAATGGATGAAATCAATACGCTATTGGTCGATGAGCATGGACTTCCTGTTATTCAAGATTTGACAGTCGAGCGAATCAAAAAAGGAAAATCAATTACCCACTATATATTTAGGTTTAAACCGTTCGATGACGATTTGAGACGTATTGTTGCAACAAACGATAAAGTCATTACCTTTGAGAAGAAGAAGGAGTTAGACTTCAAACGTAAGATGGCTATTGTCATGGAGAAATTCTACACTGTTTTTCCTAAAGGGAGCAAAGCTGACAACTACAATAATAAAAATCAACTCAAACGTTGGCTTGAAACAATGGACCATGAACTAGTTATTGAGGCGTTGGAAAGAACAGGAAGTGATGCAAACCGTACTTTTGGTTGGACAAGAACATTGCTCAATAAATGGGAAGTAGCGGGATACACAAAGCTTTCAGACTTGAGAGATAGTCACCCAACTAATAAGGATAATCGTCCTTCAAATGTTCCAGACTGGTCTGAGCCAAACTATGAAAATGGAACGGATGACAAAGACCGTTTAAGACTAGTAGTGGTAGCAGTAAAATCAGCAATTAAAATAGAACTCTCAAAGATTCCTGACGAAGATAATAAGTCGGATATTAAACATTTAGCAGAGAAACTGTTACAAGAGAAGCTGTGGGAACTTAAAGATAAAGGATTAGAGTCACTGTCTGATAGTCATTTTGAAGAGACAAAAGAACAACTTTTGACTGAGATACTTGATTATTTTAAAGTATAACTTCAGTTGTATTTTTGTAAATAGATTATATATATAATAGCGATACACGATGTATCGCTATTTTGTTATGTGATTTTAAGTCCGTTTCGCTCCAAAGGTGCGAAACAAATAAACGACCCGCTATGCGGATGCGCATCGAAGGTTATACCGTCATAACAAAAAAACTCCAAACGAGTTACAATATAGGTGTTCAAGCCAATTGTAAAACGAAAGGAGTTAAGACTATGGCGCAAAAAGCTCACAGTTTATCACATACAAAATGGATGTGTAAGTACCACATTGTATTTACACCTAAGTATAGACGAAAAATAATCTATAATCAATATAGGAGTAGTCTGGGAGAGATTTTTCATAGACTATACCACTATAAAGGTGTTGAAATAATTGAAGGCCACTTAATGCCAGATCATGTCCACATGTTAGTAAGTATTCCCCCACGAATGAGTGTGGCTAGTTTTATGGGATATTTAAAGGGTAAAAGTGCATTAATGATATTTGATAAACACGCCAATTTAAAATATAAATTTGGTAACAGACATTTTTGGGCAGAAGGTTATTATGTAAGTACGGTAGGACTTAATGAAGCTACAATTAAGAAATATATTCAGGAACAAGAGAAGCATGATATCGCATTGGACAAATTAAGCGTTAAAGAATATGAAAATCCCTTCAGGGATAATGGTAAGTAATGCGAATGCTTCTTTGAGAGGCTTGTGACGAGTCAAAAGCAATAAAGGTTGAACAAAGTGAAAGCCAGCGTCTTTAGGCGCTGGCTGGTATTATGGGCTTATAGCCCTTGATCAAACCACCCGTTAGACGCGTGGTTATGATTTAGAGATTATTTATACTAGTTAAATCTAAAAAAACATACAATTTTGTATGATATAATAGGTCTAAAAATATAAGTGGTAAACGTGTAGTTAATTACTATCAGTGTTGAGAGGAGGGAGAATATGTCGAAACAGAAAGATAAATATCTAACACTAAGAAGTCAATTACCAGAACTAATAGACGAATATATAGCTTACCTTCAAGTAGATGTTGAAGAACCTTCTCCCAAAATGGTCGAACGTTTGTCAGTGATTCAGAAATTTTTAAATAGCTATGCAATTACGATTGATAAAGAGGGTGTCTCACTATCATTGACAGACTTAGAAAAAATACCACGAGAATTTGTTCAAAATTATTTGGCAAATTTACGTCTGAAACCAGCGGGAAAAAGATTTATTCTCTATACTTTGGCAGGATTTTGGAATTATCTTACGAATACCTCTTTTACAATTGAGAGAGGGATGCCGTTGTTTTATCGTAACGTGTTTAATGAATGGAAGATAGTTTATAAAGAGAGTTATCACAACATAATATATTCTGAATCAAAGAAGAAGACTATTTTGTATACGCAGCAAGAGCTCGAAGAGTTGCTTGATTTCATGGCAAACAGTTATGTTACAACGCTACCAACTCAGAAGAAGGCTGATAATTGGGAAAAGGAGAAGGAGCGAAATATTGCTATATTTGCAATCATAATTGGTACTGGAGCAAGTACTCAAGAAGTTGTTAACTTGACAGTCAGGGATATTGATATGCGTAAAAAAGGAATTTGGGTTGTTAGAAACAACGAGAAACAGTTTATACGTTTTCTACCCTTCACAGTTCCTTACATAGCTCCATTTGTTAAGGAACGCCGGGGACGCTGGGATTTGGATCCTTCTATACCATCATTATTTTTAACCATGTTGAAAAAGCCTATGGGAAGAAATACAATAGGTCATTTGGCAAAGAACATTGGACATGCTTATGGAAAGGTAATCACGCCTAGTATTTTAAAAGACAGCCACGCCTCTATTGTCTATAAAGAGACAGGTGATATTAAGAAAGTTGCTGAAATACAAGGCTATAGTTTAGACAAGAATCACCTCATAAGATTTATCGAATAATAATATTGATAAAATCCTATATTAGTAAAAGGCCACTTGAGGCCTTTTTGATGTCACTGGGTTACGAATAGAGACTCCTGTGTCTATAATGAATTTATAGAGATTTAAGGAGGTCTTATGCTAAAAAAAAGCAATGAAAAAAGAGGTTGTCTTGGCAATCTGATTTGGATACCGATATCTATTATTGTTATGTTTTGTATAGCTGGATATGGTATGTCCCAAGGAATTAATGTACCTGGTATTTTATCTAGTGGCTTTAATGTTATTAGTAAAGGGGAGCATGCCAATTCAAGTGATGTCGGAAAATTATTTGGGAGATTTATTCCCAAGTCAGAATCTTCGGAAACAGGAAACAGTTCTTCTAAAACAAGTGGTGTAAAGTCTGATGCTTTCAACTACAGTCCATTGCCTTTTGAAAACCATAAGCTATTGGTCAATGGAGATTTGGATAGTCTTGGTAGAGCAACATATGGTCACATCAGACTAAAGTATTCGGATAAACCACAAGATGATAGGGAAAGTAAAATTAATGTTGATCCAGTCGGTTGGCATAACTATCGTTTTAAGTACGAAGATGAGTCTGGAAAAGTCAAAAAAGCTTATCTGATGAATCGTGGCCATCTTATTGGTTATCAGTTTTCTGGATTGAATTCTGAAATTAAAAATCTAGTACCTATGACACGCTATTTGAATGCAGGAACGATGTCTGATAGTAAAACGGATGCTAATAATCCAAACGGTATGCTATACTACGAAAATGCACTAGCCAAATGGTTGAAGAAAAACCAAAATATGTACTTAGATTATTGTGTTGTTGCAAACTATACTGACAATGAGTTAGTACCTAGGACTGTGACGCTTTACTGGACATCCTTTGATGAAAATGGGACTCAATATGGAGTTGAACTATCAGAAGCAGGATTAGCAACGAGTGATGGAAATGTGAGTTCGGTCACACTTCAGAATGTTTCAAAGAATGCTAATATTAACTACTTAGATGGTACAGCCACAAGTAATTACTAACATTGACTATAGAATGTTTTATGCTAAAATAAGAATCAGCGTAAGCGTTTGAACAACAAAAAGGGGGGGTATAGCCTCTTTTTTGTTGATATAATGGATTTTTAAAGATATCTCTTGATTTGTTGCTCTCTAGCCTTGCATTGATATCAAAAATCTATATAATAATAATTAAAACAGAGCCAGAAGAAAGGGTGAGAATTATGTTTATGATCTTGGTTCTATCACTAACATTAGCGAGTTTCTTCTATGTTGCCATCGGTATTGCCAAGAAAATCTTTTCAATTTTCGCCTTAATTACACCAATTATAGTCTTGGGTGTTGGGCTTCTTATCGCTATGAATTAACAAAAGTCAAGGGGGGTCACTATCTTACAGGTAGTGACCTTTTTTGTTATGCTTTTAATGTCAAAAAAAGACATTAAAGGAGAAACATATGAAAGCACTTAAACTTATAAGAGAGGACGGTTATGAGAACGTCCATTATGCTAGTTTAGGGGAGCAAAAATTTAAAACATTGGTTGTTGCAGATAGGAAAGATGAACAAGAACAATGGTTTGAGCAACCAGAAATCGAATGTGTTCCAGAAGAAGTTTCAGATATCATTCGAAACTATACACTCCCATATATTGATCTCGGAAATACTGAAGATGAGTATTTGTTAGAACAAGCAACTAATAAGGTTGTATCAGTTGTGGTAGAGAATGTACTTGAAACACAGCCATTTATTCCGAGAAATAGAAATGGTCGCCCTATCGGTGAAGGTGTAGCTTTCTGCGATATGTTAGTAGGGCGTATCCAAAATGGAGAACTTGTTGGAACAGCAGTTTATATTAAACAAACTGAATCTGGCTTCCGCCAGCCAAAAGATTTCTTTAAAATGGTTGGACGGATTTTTCCTTGTAAATTAACTGAAATCCATATCCAAACTATCGACAATTATAAACTCACAATCAATAACCCATCAAACTATGTTGTTGAAGGTAGTATTGAGTTAGCTGAGTGGTTAACTAATTATCAACTTCTTCAGCAAATTGAAAAGAGTAAAGATAACTCTTCACGTAATCGAGATAGAAAAAATATCTTAGAGCGTACTCATGAAGGTATTGTATCAGCCGTTATTAACAATGGTAGCAATGCAGGTATCATGGTAATGACCAAAAAATTACAAACGGTATTCATTCCAAAACATAGGGTAAGTTATGAGTGTGATTCTTCATTTGTTAACCTAGACGAAGTAGTATCAGTCTTTGATAGGGTGGAATTTAAAATTACTGGGGCCAATACCCAAAAACCAAGTCCAAATCAAAGAGAACGTCACATTATCCATGACTATATTCGTATCGAGGGAGATATGAAAGTTCTCGAAGAAGCACCTCAAGATGCTTTGATTGAGATGATTGATGATAAGAAAGTCATAGGACGATTGTTCAAAGTTCGATTTATCAGTTTTGATCCACAAAGTCTACATACAGTAGAGTTGGTTGACTTTCCAGGAATCAAAATTAAAATGAAGGACTCGGGTTCTTTAAATCGGGTTCCTTTTAAGCAAGGAGATGAAATTTCAGTTGTCATACTAGATGCTCATTATCGCTGGGTAGACGCAAATAGCAGGGGGCGTCGAGTGGCTAAAAAAACTGAAGAAGTGAGCAGTAATTCACAGAATACGGAAGAGAAAAAATGTCTGTTTCGTATCAAATCACGTTTCAATAGTTTCTATCCAAATCGTGTGAACAGTAAAATCTTATCAACATTTTTTACTAGTTGAGTCGCATATAGTTCCCTCTGAAATGGGAACTTTTTGTTTACGTTCGGAACAGAAAAATTAAACAAGGAGGGGCAATGAACCATCACAATATCAATGCTATTGTCTATTATCTGATAGTCTTTATTCGCTATGTCTTACCTATTACCTTGGTCTTTATCGGTATCGGTAGGTGGAGTTATGCTAAATCTATCAATAATCCAGAGAAACAAATCATGGGAGTAAATTTTGCCTTAAAATCAATTTTATTCTTATATATCGTTACATTTATCCCTATTTTCATCATCTATGGACTCGCAATGATATCAAAGGGAGGCACACATAGTGGTGATTTCTCTATGATTAGTTTCGTAGAAGTCTTTACCCTAATAGAAATTCTTGCAGTTGGAATATTGCCTGCATATGGTTTCATACAGGGTTACATATATCACTATCAATGGTTGATTACAGAAGGTAAGAAAACAACGAGTCTACCTCGACGAAATCTATTCATTAGACTTGGAATAATAAGTCCGATTGCTATTGTTGTATTTATGGAATTCTTGAAAAGAATGTTTGCTTACTAGAGAGGTGCTTTATGCGGAAGATCTTGAAATTATTTTTTAATCGTTATTATACAAATGGTAAGCGAACTATAGATATTTTGCTGTTTTGTTGGCGAAAATATATTGATTGGGTATATCATATATCTTTTGGATTAATTGCTTTCAATATTATTATGTTTATCTTTAGATGGCGTTTACCTAATTGGGTATTTATATCTTTATTTATATTTTTGTTCGTTAATATGGCTTTAGTTTTATACATTGGTGTATGGCACAGTAATGTTACAAGTCGTCAAATTTTCGTGTTATTTGAAAAATATGATACCTTGAAACGAGCAGAACGAAAGAAGATTATTGGTAAGTATGCTATAAGAGCAGCACTAGCAGCAGTACTTATATCTTCTGGATTATATGTACTAACAATCAATAACTTTATCTTATCCCTCATCAATCGTATGTATGATGTAGCAGATAATTATCTCAAATATATGCCCTGGTCAATACCAAATGGAAGTCAGACAGGTATTGTATTAAGTTATCATACCCTAAAACCCTTAATAGGAGCTGACTGGTTCAACAGTTTGTTATTGTTAACTCCGATTGGGGCAATTGGTCTTATTTTTTATAATAGCTATGCGACTGGGATTGCTGAAAAAACCTATGAGAAACTTGTTGAGCAATGGCTAGGAGGACGTTACTTCCAAGACAGTGTATTAAGTAATATTGTTCATAATCAAGATGAAAAAGGTCAAGCGAATTTAGTTATGGGGCTTAACTCTAAAACTGGAGAGCAAGTGATTTTACATGCTAACGAGAGGACTTATCACACTATTATCTTTGGTTTGATTGGTACTGGTAAATCGGCAACGATTCTGATTCCAGCAATGCTACAGGATATGGAAAATATGAAATACTATCTATTATCCTATCGTAAGTATTTGATGAAAGTAGATGAAGAACTGGAACAAGAATTCTTTAGCACAGAGTTTGAACGTAAGAAAAAAAGACGTGAATTGTTGGAACAGTGGTATAACAATGGTTATGCTGCAGAGCTTACAAATGGTATTTATATGACTGAACCATCAGGTTCGATGTATGGCACAATTGTTAAGTACGCACATAAAATGGGCTTCCCTGATGAAATGATTTGGACTCTAGATCCTACTAACCCAGGAACTGGTGCAATTAATATTTTGGATGGAGATACTACTCAGGTAAAAGGGGCTGTTCGAGACTTATTTAAACGATTTAGTGATCCAAGTGGGACTGGTTCTTCTTTCTTTCTTAACCAAGAAGGACAACTTACTGATAATATCATTACGGTCATTAAAGAGGTTGCGTTGATACCAGATGCCCCAATAAATTATATGTTAAAAGGTAAGTCTCCAACACTAACTGAATTCTCAAATATGTTACGTTCTAGCGATTGGATTGAAGCCTATATTGCCGTTTTTGAACAATTACTGAAACGAGAGAAAAGGCTTTTTGAAGAAACGTTGAAAAAGCATGAAGCATTCTTAAAGCAGGAAAAAGAAAAGTGGTTAGAGGAATCAGAGTACAATCGTGAACACGAACAACTCTTTGATACTATCCTTAGACCAGAGAATGTTCATGAAGCTATTAACGCCTTTAATGATGAAAGAAATAAACTTGAAAACCTCCAAAGTTCTTATGATTATTTCATCAATGCTCATCAATTAAATTCGTACACAGAGGAATATTATTATACCTTTGATGCTAACGTGTCTGGTCTAAAAGCAGTTATTGATGACCTATCATCTTCACCAGAAATTCGTCGTGTATTTTTCTCTCAAAGTACCAAAGATTTAGATATCGTTTTAAAAACAGGTGGAATGATTTTGGTCAATTCTGCTAAAGGAGTTCTTGGTAAAGAAAAGTCTCGAATGGTAGCACAGATGGTAACATTGGTTATGCAAAATGCTGCTCAAAGACGTCTTCCAGATAAGTCTCCTTTCTTTGCTTTTTATGAAGATGAAAAGAATGGTTACTTGATGCCAGGTAATGATAGTAACTTCCTAGATGAGTCTCGTAAGTTCCATGTTCCAGTTATGCATGCTTACCAACATGACGAACAAATTAGGGATTCTATTGGCGAATCTGGGGCTGATGCAATCAAGATGTCTTATCGTAATGCCTTTACCTTCCAACAAACCTCAACAAAGGTTGTAGAGTTCATTAATCTACGTTCAGGAGGAAAACATTATGCTCTTAAAGAAACCAAACGTGCAGCAAACGATGATCTCTTAGCAGGAAATCAAGGGAACTCAAGTGCGACTTCAGAGGAAGTAGTAGAAGAAGATAACTTCACTGCTAGAGATGCAAATAACCTAGAGAAATTCCAAGTTGGTGGTGTTATCGTCAGTGATGATGAAGTCTCAAATATGATTTATTTGACAACATCTCCGCATTTTGAAATGGATATTTCAAAGGACTCTTTTGTCTCACATACACCTTTCAATAAGGTTTATGGGCTCGGAGAGGAAGAACCGGAAATTGCAAAATCATACAAGTTGTGGAGAGCAGAAGTGATAGAATATTATGCTCAAAAAGAGTCTGAAAGCCACCTCTATGAAAGTGATTTTACTGACGAAGAATGGCAAGCAATCATGGATGTTAAGGTGCCGAATGTTGATAGTAATGTAAATGATACAGTTGGTAAAAACGATGATTCCCCATCAGTTAAAAGAACAATCTTAGTCAACGAGAGTATAACAGAACATAGAGAAGGTGCTTCAATTAGAGAAGAGGTAACAGAGGATATTGAGCAAAAAGAAGAGGTCAATAACTCAGAGAACCCACCAGTTGTTGGAGAAAAACAAACTGTAAATAGCAAAAATGATATTGGTGAGTTGAAGGATAAAGAAATAACTCAAAGAGTGATCCTAGCTCCATCATCTACACCCGAAACCGTCGATACTCAAAATATTCAAGCCCCTAATCAAGAGTTTGAATTACCTCAAGAGCTGTCTCGTGTAGCTCGTGAGAAAACAACTAAAACTTTAAAAAGTAATGTAGGACAAATGGATATTGATGAAGAAGAAGGGTTTTAGATAACATAAAAGCAACGGAAATTTCCGTTGCTTTTGTTCTAATTTTGAGAGTCATTATACGTTTCTTTATTAGCCTTATAAGCATCCTTTCTTGCTTTCTCTTCTGCTCTTTTTCTCTTAATTTCCTCTTTTACCTCTTTGACCTTATTTTGTGTTTCAACAACTAAATCATCAATAGATATATCTGGATTTTCTAGTTTTTTCAATTCGAAATAGATTTGGCCTAGTTTATCTGTTTGTGATTTTAGATAGGCTTTAAGTTGCTCTGTAGCTTCTTTCTTTTGTTGTTCTAAAGCTTCAAGTTCCTTAATAAAATCTGATTCAGTTTTTTTGTTTTTTCCTGCCATAATTTGCCCCTTAATTATTAATTATATCTAATAGTATAGAGTAAGAATATTAAAAGTCAACCCATGTCACTCCCTTGAAAATAATCTATTCTAGGGTATACTGAACACTATAGCGACCTATTATAAATGAATCCTAATAGTAGTTATTAAGTGCTTAAAACCCTATAAAACCGGTTGTTACGAGTGTTATGTAATAACCAGATTTTATAAATGAAAGTACAGAGAGAACAGAAGTCTAAGAGTTTACTGTATTTATAGGGTTGACGACTAATATTAGAAACTCGTAAATCATAAATGAGTAAATAGTGGCTACTATATCCCTAGAATAAACCATGTTTTTTAGGGATTATCGTTATAAAAATAAACTACGACGTTATGAATGAGAGGAGATGAAAGTATCAATCAGCATTTTACGGGTACAAAGGAATGCTTGAGCAGGTCTATATCAAAGGCTAAGCATAACTTTAAATATAATATCTATACTCTTCGAAAAAAGACCAGACTATATACCCTATTGATTGACTATTTTAGGACTACAAAATGCAAGATATAAAAAATAGAGATTTTACCTCACTTATTTCAAATAAAAAAAATAAAATTCATTACACTCAGAGAAATAAAATAGCTACTTACTTTATTTCAAAAAATCAAAATACCTCACTGTCGTTTTCAGAAGAGGAGCTTATCATCTTTTATCATTTACTAAGGTTTGGTTATTTTGATAAGGAAATCATAGACCTCATTTATACTGCAGTAACTCGTAAATCCAAAACCCCTAATTCATGGTTTTATCGTCTTGTTGGGAAGGTTAATCATCCTATTTCAGCATGTTCGGATGCTAGAAGCGGTAAGAGGAAAATATATTATCTGAACAAAGGTTTTAGTACCTGGTTGCTTACTATGATTAAGGGGATTGATAAAATACGTTTACTAACGACAACGACAGAATATGATAGGTCAGTATATAGCATTGTCAGTAATAATCTTCTAGGAGGGAAACCTCAAACCGTAAATATTCATGATCTAGAGACCAGGCGATTAGTTGCTAAAATTTTAAACAAGCTTTTTTTAAAAAACCAAAACAAGTCTGTTTATGACCTAAACATACAAGTCGTATTTCCTATTAGTCGGGTTAATCTTTTAATGGTCCCTGATGCTGTTGTATTTGTGAACGATAACCCTTTTTTTATTGAGTATGACCGAGCAACAGAACGTCAAACAATTCTACTTTCTAAAATATTTGGTTACGCAGAAGAACCAGCATTCGAAAATTCTAGTTTATTTTTCGTTTTCGAGAATAGCCGTAAAGATAATACGCAAGTATCTAAACGTTTAATGAACTTTTTGGAATATGTAAATGAGGTTGAGGTTGAAGGTGTGACTGGACATGACATGTTAAAGCGTAAAAGTATTTCTTTGTTCAGTCAAACAACAACAAATGCTTCTGACGTTATTGTCGAAATCATTCAAGAAAAGATGTTTTCAAATCATAAAGATTGGTGTGATTGCGAGGCTTATGATTTTTCTGAACTGCAGAAAATAGATTATCTCGTTAAGGAGATATCAGAACCTTTATATGATGATAAATTCCAGTTATCAGCTGTTGTTGAAACTGACTCATGGGAATTGAAAGAGTACCCTATGGTACCTATGGCATATATCAAAAATGACTTGATTCTACACTTAACTAGTTTATATGAAGAATTCTCAATAGAGTATGAACATATGATTATTGTATTTCCAAAAGAAGTTTTACCAGAAAAAATCAAACTCCCTTTTGAGGATTATTTCCTTATTGTTTATAGATAGAGTAAAGGTGTTTGTAAATGGATTATTTGGAATACTTAAGTAAGAAGACTTGTATGGAAGGTTGATGAACTCTTATCAGCGAAAAAAGAATAAGTCACGCGCAGCAACTGCAACATATAATCATTCTCTCAACGATTTAAAAGTATGTCAGAAAGTCACATGATAGTTTGAATTTGTTGTAAGTATCAGGTGTTGTTTTAAAGATAAAAAAGATTGAAAGGTAACGGTAATTAATGAAAATAAAAATTGAATCTGCTTGGAAAACACTTTGTGATGCATTCCCCAAGTTAAAGGATAATCCTCTTTACAAGGGTTGGTATATTAGCTATGCGATCCTTGTGACTTTATCTATTTTGATGGTAGTTGTAGTGAACCATAGGGTTGTCTATACATTTCCGTTTGATTGGTTTGGTTTGCTTTTTGGGATTATCTTACCTTGGGTTCTTACGACCTTTTATATCGTATATCAAGGTGTGGACCATGCCCACCAGTTTACATCGACTAAAGTTGTTCTTGGGTTATTTATGTTACCTGTAATTCTGATTGGTTTTACCTCTAGTTATAAGAATGAATACAGTTATAGTAATCATATGGTTACGACGGTTTTTGATCAGGAACTCACGCAACAAAGTTTCCACGCAACAAAGATTACATCAAACCAGCTTGATTATTTTAAAGAAGATAATGTCATTTATCCTTATAAGAAGAATACAGCTTCAGAGATATATGTGTTCTTTCGACCTGATTGTCCTTACTGTCAAAAATCAATTCCAGTACTCAATAAGAGCTTAACTGAAAAAGAACGAAACAAGATTATCTATGTTAATGTTCTTGACGAAAGTGGTAAGAATTTAGCTAAAGCTATGGGAGTAGAGAAAGCAGCAACAGCAGTTATCTATCATAAGGATATGACTTCTGGTGGATGGTCCAAACGAATTGAACGAATGGCTGGAGGGAAACATGAAGCACCTCGTCTTGATAAGGATGCTATTCGTGATATCGTATCAGTTGCAAAGGAGGAAACAAAATAATGTATTTATCAAAAAAAGATATTTCAAAATGGATCGCAAACCTAAAAGCAGGTGATGAGGTTGCTATTCAAAGAACACGTATGGATGGTAATGTCGTGTCTAGCGAGCGTGGTACTGTTGACAAGTGGTTAGGAAAAAGACTTATAGTTGTAGATGGAAAGCATTTTGTTCCTAGCACTGGTTTGAGACAAAGTAACTCTGTCGTACAAGGTCAAAAGACAATCGTGGAACAACTTTTCCCTTTGGATGCTTTACTTTTAGATGAGGAAGAACTTGCCAAAAGAGACACCATCATTCAAAACTTGAAAGAGTCTGCTGCGCTTCTAGAGCACGCGCAGAGCTATTCTTCATTAGTTGTTTCTAGGATGCTTCGTAAGTTGTCTATACTTGACGTTGGGGATATTTATGATCTAAATGAACTACGTTCTTCTAGTGACACAGAAGACTTAGAAGATAGTGCTTTATTGGATAGAAGAAAACTCTCAGAGAAGAAACGTTGTTTAAAGACTCTTGACCGCATGCTTACCAATTTAAGTCAAGATAATACCTTGGGTGCTTTTAAGTTAATCTCTCTTTTGGGAGATGTAGCTTCTAAATTTACTGATGCTGAAAATGAGGTAAGTGAATGTTAGCCTATGTCATTATGTTTGTAGTTATGTTTACCATCAAGTGTGTTACTCTTACCTTTGTGAAGAGTAAAGAGTCTACAGTAGTCAGTACTTTTCTGAGTGGCACGAATCAGATTTTTTTTAATACGATTGTCTGGTTTCTACGACTAACAGCCATGTTCCAGTTTTATCTTTTGGTGGTGGACAATAATCTAACTGTTATCCCTATAATTGTTGGTTTCATTCTACCTAATGTCTTGTTCTGGTTTAAGGGAATCAAAGTTTCTTTATCGGATTTGCTTGTACGTTGGTTAAAATCAGTTATTGGTCATAAGTATAGAACATGCCCATTTTGTCATGAATCACATTTATTCTTTAGATACACAGAAGACCGCACAGCTGCTTATTACTATCTCTTGACAGAAGATGATAGTCTTGTGGCCATTGGAGATTTTGATAATAGTGACCATCCTGCACGTTTCTTTTTAAGTAACGATGAATCACATTTTGATGAGCTGGTTGATACCATGCTACCTTATATGTTGCCTGGAATGGAAGAGGTGGTCTATGTAGGTGGGCGACAACAGCGATTGGCTAGAGAATTATATTGTGTCGATTGCCAGGAACGAGTCAGTGAAGATAGTGGAGTACAATTTGGTGAAGTACTTTTAAGTGAGCATAGGCATGAGGATTATAAAGCTCATGTTTAGTTTTCAGTATTGAAGTTATTATTGAATCAAAAACGCACTATTAAAACGCAAAACTTGAAGCAACTAATAAGTTGAACAAAGACATCAAACGGTTAGGGTTCGGTTTTAGAAACTTTATCAACTTTAAGAAGCGTATCTTTATCACACTGAACATAAAAAGAGCCAATTTATTTCACGACCTTCGTTCTATTATTTTATTGAAATGTTCTTGATACTGTGACTTAATATTGTATTCTCCTAGAATTTCAAATACTTGTAATGCCTGTTGCATCTTATCGATTCCATTTTGATCCTTCTTTTTAAATTCAAAATATCCTGTAGAATACAGAAAAACGGTTTGCTCATAATAATTTTGTTCATTTTCTAATAGTTTTTCTATCTCACTAATCAAATATATGCAATTAGAAAATTCTTCTAAGTCTATGCTTAAAATTAAGCAATTTATTGCTAACTGTGTAACAAGTCTCTTATTAGTTTTATTTAATGATGAATATATATAGTTCTTCAACATTTCCATTGTTAATAGGAAGTAGGAACTGTATTGAATTGTTCTTACACAGTTACCTAATAGAATAATTTCATAATGTCCCCAACTTTCAACTTGAAATAGATAATCTGTTAAATATAGTATTTCTTCATCCGATGGAAAAACTTTTTGGTCTACGGTGTGAAGAATTGATTTTACCATTGTTCTTTCAAAAGAGTTTAAATTATAGTTTGAAGAGTTGGAGAGAAGCTTGGAAATGCTCTCCATGTTTTGTGATGAGTATTGTTTTCGAATGTAATGTATTAAATGAGCAAATGACTTAGTATGATTATTATCCTTCTCATGTAATATAATAAATTCATCTAAAGAAATATGTAGCTTATTTAAAATATTAATAAGTCTGATGCAAGAAATTTCTGATTCTCCTCGCTCAAATCTAGAGATTTGAGATTTAGAGAGATTCTCATCAGCTACAGAACATAGGGTGATTTGTTTTCCTTGACGAACTTTTCTTAGTGTTTTTCCAAGTGATGATTTCATTTTTCCCTCTTTCACAACAAATTTTTGAGTTATTTATTAGTATTATACAATAAAAGAAACTAATAAAGGAGTAGTGAAATGAAGAAACTATTGAAAATTTTTCCTATTTTATTTCTTTTCTTAGATATAATAATTATTGTGGGAGGATAAAGTGCTTACCAGTACTGGTAAACTATTAGTAACACTAATAGTTTACTTTGAAAGTGTAATCTTATGTGTGATGATAAAATTGTTTGTATAATTCCGATGGCTGGACGTGGTTCTAGAGCTAAGGCAATTTTTGGAAATAAGCCAAAATATAAAATGAAGATAGGTTGTCGTTCTTTTTTAGAATACTCAATGATAACTTTGTCAAAAATTGAAAATGCCCAATATATTTTTATATGTCAGAAACAAGAACTTGATATTGAGTTTATTGAAAAATGCTGTAGGAAACACGGCATTGAAGATTTCAAAATTATTACATTAAAAAAACTTACAGATGGGCAAGCGACTACAGTATTTAACGCAATATCTCAGTCAACAATTCGTGATGAAAAGGTCTTGATTTTTAATGTGGATACATATATTCCAAATTTAATTGTTCCTGAAACTTTGTACAAGTTTGATGGGTGGATTAGTAGTTTTTACACTGATATTGGGGATAGATGGAGTTTTGTAAAATTCAATAACAACCAAATTTTAACAAGTGTTGAAGAAAAAACAAAGATTTCTAATTTTGGTTGTACAGGTGTGTACTATTTTAGTAGCTACAACATATTTAAAGAAATTTATATTAAATATAGTAGTGATATTAAAAAAAAATATGGGGAAACGTATATTTCTCCAATGTATAAGTATATGATTAGCTCTGGAAAGTCAGTTCTTGTAACTCAAGATGAGAACGTAATTTTTTTAGATGATATTACTGGAATTGATAAAAAACAAATTTTATAGAAAGCAGAATTATTATAAAACATTAAATAATGGAAGATTAAAATTACAATAATAAGGAAATTGAGTTTATTGAAAATTAGAAGCTTTAATACTATCTCTATAGATGATAATATTGTCACTAAAAGAAGTGATAATAGAAAATTACTCGATGAAATTAACTGGTATAAAAGGATATCAGACTGTTCTCTTTCTTGTATTTCAAAAGTTCATATCCCGGATATTTATGATTATGGTAAAGTTGGTCGAAAATATTTCTACTCTTTAGATAAAATTGATGGAGAATTACTTTCCGATATCTATATGAAAAATATAGACGATTTAAAAAGACAATTATATATATTAAGTAAAGCATTACTAGTAGTTACAGAATTGAGAAATTTAAAACCTTTGTATCTTTCAAAAAAAGAGTGTGCGGAACTAATACAAAAAGAATGCCTAGACAAAACTATTAATAGACTAAATCAGTATCAAAAGTTTTCAGAATTAAAACATCTTGAAATAGAAGTAAATTTCGAAAAAATTAGTAGCTTTGATATGTTATGGAAGAAATTGGTTAATACCGTGAAAACGCTCTCTGTGAAATCGAGAAGATATTTTTCGGTTATTCATGGTGACTTAAATTATTCTAATATTTTTTTGTCAGAAAAAATTAGTATTATTGATCCTAAAGGAAGATTTGGTGAACAAATAAGTATACATGGTGATTATCGTTATGATTTAGCTAAAATTCGTCAATCCTATCATAGTGGATATTTTCAGGTTTTACATAATAGGTACAAAATTTTAAAAGAAGATAATATATTAAAAATAAAAATTTTAGATTACCCATCACAAGATATTATTGATAGATTGGACGATAAAATAGAGGAGTATGGTGTTAAATTACTAGAAATACAGTTTTTTGAAAGTCTATTACTTCTTTCATTGATTCCACTTCATAGTGAAAATAGAGAACTTCAAATTATTATGTATATTATTGGAGTAGCCATGTTGAATAAAACTTTAAATAAAGAAGTTTATAAAATGGATACAGAGTTAATAGTTAGGTGGTAAAATGAAAGAATTTTTTATTACAGATTTTGATGGAACTGTAAATTTTGATTCGGCCTTTGAGACAACAACACGAATACTTGATGAAATTAAATTAAAGTATGAACTAGTAATTGCTACTGGAAGAAATTATGAAGATTTCTTTGCTTACTTTCCAGAGGAATTAAAGTATATTTCTAAGTTTATGGTTTTTTCTAATGGATCGGTTGTGTTGAAGGACGGTAATATCAGTCATATTCCGCTTAAAGAGAAGATTATTAAATTTGTATTATCTAGTGATTTAGTCAAAGGTTTAGTTTTGTTTGAATTACCTACAGGTGAAAAGTTTGAATCAGAATTTTTAACTGAAAACATGCTTGATAAAGTCACAAGAGTACAATTCATAACAAATTCGGAAGATGATTATATTTGGAATTTAAATTTACTAAGTAATTTAGACTGTAATGTATATACTCCAAGAGTGAATAACATTTCAATTTATCCATCCAATGTTAGTAAATTTTTGACAAGTAACAAATTTATTGGAAATGATAGTATAGTAAAAAAAGTAATGGGAAATGACACTAATGATATAAGTATGTTAATGCAGTCTAATGTAAAATATTTATATGTGACAGATAAAGTGTCAATTGAGGAGATTATTCAATTTATAAGGGAATAAATGTATGAATTTAAAAAATAATATTAGTGTAGAACAAGATGAATTATTGACATCATTAGAGAATGAGTTGATAATTTCTGAAGATGATCTGGTATTTTTAGCTGGTTCGTTAATAGAATCAGCTATAAATCCAGAATTTAAAGATATGGGGAATAAAGAATCTGATATAGATGTCTTTATTATAAAAAGAGATTTTAGCAATTTAATTGTCGATGAGAAGAAATCGTATTTTAAAAATGGTAAGATAACTATTTTTAGAAGATATGCTGGAATGGATTTTGATATTGAAATTTACTCTCAAGAAGCTATAGACAATCTAATTAAAAGCATCGAAAACATTTCAATTGACGAGTCCCAAAGAATTAGAAATTCATTTAAGTTACCAAATTCTTGGAGTATTAGGGATGTTAAGTCCATTGTTAATAGGATGAAAAACAGTATTGCAATACAAAACGTAGATTCATTCATCCATATATGTAATCAAATTGATATTGAAAAGTTCCTTAGCTATCAAAGAGTACTTTTAGTTAATGAAATTGATAATATACTTCCTGATATTTGGGGAAATTTAACTGAAACGATTTTTGAAGTATCTCTTTTTGTAACACGAAATATGTTCATTAAATTTATGGAACTATTTTTAGTAAACGAAGGAGAAACAGTAGATCGTGAGAAATGGGTTGTTTACAAGGCACTTGTGCTATCAAAAAAAAGTGAGAATTATGTCGAACTAAGCAGATGTTTTGAAAAATTGTTTTTAAGTGATGTAACTAAATTTTCGGTAGCAAAAGAAACTATTATTGAGTCGGTTAACTATGTAAATGATAAGATTATTGAAATGGAGATAGGAGAATAGAATGGCTGAAACAAATTTAAAAGAATACCAAAAAAATCCGAAATTCAGAATTAGAAAATTTAATGGGAGGATTTATATTTTTAATCGAGATAGAGCATTTGAAATTAACACAATGAGTTTAGAGATTTGGAAGAATATCGGCAAAGATATTACTTTAAGTAATCTTGTTGAAAAAATGTATGGAGAGAGTAATACGAATATTGAGAATAAGATAATGGAGTTTGTGGATTTTCTATGTATAAATGAATTAATTATTAGAGTAGATAGCTAACTTGTACTGGAAGTATAACAGAAAAAAGTAAGAATTTGGATACTCTTTACCATTGTTAACTTATATTGAAGTAAATTAAAGACTTACATATATAATAAGTTACTATAAATTTTATAGTGCTTAGTTATACATAAATTTATATAGATAAAGGATTGATTGTAAATATGAATAATAAAACTTTAAAAATTGGATTAATTGGATTTGGTCGTCATACTGAGCGTAGTATGTTTCCAAATATTATTGCGAATAATAACACTCAAATAGTTGCAATTGCTGATATAAATCCAGAACGTATAGAACTAGCTAAAAGTAAACTAAGTAATATTGCATATTTTGATGATGGCGAATCTTTATTAAATAGTAGTAAAGACTTGGGTCTTGATGCTGTATATATATCCATGACTCCAGAGTTACATGTTACATTCATGGAACAAGCTTTGGAGAATAATTTACATGTTCTTGTTGAAAAACCAGTAGCAGTTTATCCACAAGAACTAGATAAATCAATTTCACTATCGAAAGAAAAGGATTTGATTGTTGCGGTAGATACGAAATGGAGGTATACGAAGGCAAGTCGATTAGCTAAAGATCATCTTTTTAAGACACTTTCTTTAAAACCAGTAGTATTTAATTTGAACGTTACTTTTCCAACACTTCTCGATTCGAACCTTTGGGGGTTAAATGACTCATTAGAAATAACACTTTATGATATGTTCATACATGCATTTGATTATATGGAATTTTGGTTAGGAGATTATGAAGTAGTCAGTTCGTATCTCAAAAAACAACAAGATGGTAAAATATTTGTAACTTGTATATTAAAAAATAAATCTTCTTATGCAGTACTAAACTTAATTCAAGGTTCAGAGGAATATGTGACAAATTTTGATTGTACTTTAGAAGATGGATCAAAATTAACAATAAAAAATCTTACTGATATTAGTTATCTTCCTTCGACATCTTGGTTAGGTACTGAGGGAAGTTTACGTGATGAGTCTAAACTTGTTTGGAACCAAGGACGACTATACAGAGGATATGCTAGAGCAGGATACTCAGAGATTTGGAATGAATTTATAAATTGTATTATTGAAAATAAAAAAATGGAAACAAATTTAACAATCGCAAGAAAAGAGACTGAAGTAATTCGAAAAGTATTAAACGAAATTGTCGAATTATAGTACTTTACACAAATGGAGTATTTTTTGTATGAAAACAGTTTTAATAACGGGTGTTAATAAGGGATTTGGTCTTGCATTAACAAAAAAATTTCTTTATGAGGGGTGGAGAGTAATAGGCACAACTAGAAATCAAAATGAAGACCTAATGGAATTGAAGGACTATTATAAGGAAAAATTTGAAATTAGTTTTATGGATTTAGAGCGTGAAGAGTCCATAAGAACATTTATTGATAGTATTAAAGTTGATAAAATTGATGCTTTAATAAATAACGCTGCCACTTCAATGGGAGTTGGTCCAATTTATGATTTTAGTAGTGATACTAGTAGAATTTTTCAAATAAATGTTATTTCGTATATGCTTTTGGTATCTTTATTATTTAGAAAGCGGTTTTTGCAAAAAGAAGCTTCTATAGTGAATGTTACTTCAAATGCTGCTTTTAAACCATTGAACTATTTGGGGCTGTATTGTATTTCTAAATCAGCTTTTGAGTCATATACAAGGTCGTTAGCATTGGAGTTAAAAGAATATGGTATCAGAGTTAATAGTGTGGGAATTTCTGCGCAAACGGATTTATATTTAGAGCATGCAACTCAAAAAGCAGAACTTGGATATACAAAAACCATTGACAGAATAAAAAAGGGAGAACAACTTCCTGACCCCAAACTCTGTGTTGATGCTACTTACTTTCTGGCTTCGAATTCCAGTTTACATATTACAGGACAACACATAGAAAGTAATTCAATGGATATATGGCTATGAGAAGAAAAATTTTAACATATTCCAATAAAGTAGTGATAAAAGAAAAATCAATTTCAAAATATTTCAGTAAATCAGAAAGTTTTCAAAATGAATATTTGGCTAATCAGTATGTAGCACCCCTTGGTATATCACCAAGAATGATTGGATTTGACGATGTTAGTCTTAAAGTGGAATACGAGAAAATAAATGGCATTGAATTATCTAAAATGAAATCATTTATTTCAGAAAAAAAATTTATAAAGGAAATTGTCAAAATTTTTTCTTCTCTTTATACAATTTCTACCCCAGATAATGTAGGTTACCTTTTTGAAAACAATTTAAACAAGTTCGATGACTATGTAGAAAAAAAATTTTACAAGAGATTAAGGACTATTACAATTTTTGATGATATTCAGAAAAGTAATATTATAGAATATTTCGAGAAAAATAAATCCATACTAAAAGAACTTTCTGATTCAAAAAGAGTTTTTCTACACTATGATTTAAAACCATCAAATATTTTTGTTGTCAACGATGGGATTAGGATAATCGATTTTGATAAATCTAGTATTGGTTCTCCTTATATGGATTTATCTAAGTTTTATTGGAGAACATTGAATTTTAATGAACCAGCTATAAAAGAGATATTTAAAGAATTAGATATTTATCTTGATTTCGAAATTATAAATTTTTTCACTATTTTGCACATGCTAGGATCTCTATCTTTTTATAATACTTTACATGGTGAAATAAAAAAACAATTCCATAGATATGCTAAGGAATCTTACAAATTTATTACGATGACTATACGATAGTGGAGATGAATTATGGATAGAAATGATGTAATAAAAAATTATCTAGATAAAAAATTGATTGGAAACTTTAAAATATTAAAACACGAGTCTCTAAATAGTCACTATACTGGATTCAGTAAATATTATAGAACAGATGTATTTATCAAAATTTTTCCAGCGACTCAAAAAAAAAAATTTATAACTGAAAAGGCTATTTTATTTGGGAATAAACAACGTTATATTGATAGTTTTGAGTCATTGGGAACATACTTCTTAGTATTACAAGATTATTATTTGCAGGATATAGACCAGAAGCAACTTGATTCTCCAAGAATGATAATTAATATTGCAAATATTATCAAAAGATTCCACTTTCAAAATGTTGAGAGATTTATTGATTTCAAGAAGTCAGAGAGTAGTGATATATCTCAAAAAATTGAAAAAAGGATTTTAGAGATTGATAATAGCCCATATTTAGATGAAGTTGTAAGAATCTGGAAAGAGCTAAAAAAGTTAGAATATGATGCAAATCAAGAATATAATAATGGTAAATATAGAGTAATGACTCATGGGGATTTTTCAATAAGGAATATAAAACTCTTAGACAATAATCCGTATCTTATAGATTTTGAGCGTGTAAAGTTAGATTTTTATTTTTTAGATTTTATTAAATTTTTTTATATTGATTTAAATAATGATGATAATAGGGTTAATTTATTTCTTTCAAAATATTACAAAGAAACAGGATTCGAGCATATTTCAGATATATTAAAATATTTTTTGATATTTTATACCTCAATCGGTATTATTAAATATAACTTGTTTATTAAAGATACAAATTTTTTGGGAAGTGCTTTTCGTATGTTAAATGATGTTAACAGTTTTATTGAGAAGCAGGGAGTTCAATAGTATGATATTCCTGATTTTTCTAGTAACGTATGAGATTTTTATTTTGATTAAGTCAATTGTTGTTTTTCTTAAATATTGCAAAGATAGTGATATTTATATTTATGATCAAAGCTTAAAAAATTCACCAGTGATTTATGTAGTGATATGTTTTCACAAAGAATATTCTATTTTTCTAGATACTATTAAGTATTTTAATAAATTTATATCTGACAATATTAAAGTCTCTATTATTTGTGGTAGTCAAAAAGATTATAATTTTGCCCAAAAAAATATGAAAGAGTATAATAGTCAAATTTCTGTTATTTTAGATACTAGCCACGAAAGTACAAAAACTACAAAGTTGAATTATTTTTTAGATTCTATAGGTGAGTCTTCGGGAAGTTATTTAGCAGTTTACGATTTCGATTCTAGACCTCATCATAAAACATTTAATTGGGTTTTAAATGTTTTAAACAATAGTAAAAAGAAACATCAAGTTTTTCAACAGATACCATTAAGTATTTATCCAGTAAACAATAATATATTTGTAAAAAATTATTTTATCCAACATTTGAGAAGAAACTTAGCAATTGAAGGAAGGAATATTCTATTTAAAGAAGGAAATGTTCGCTATCTATCGGGGAGTGGAATGATAATAGAAACAGACCTATTGAAAAAGATTGGAGGGTTTCCAAAATTTTCAGATGATATTGAACTTGGAATTAGAATGATAAATTTGGGGATTAGAGAGACTATTATACCATTTTATACAATCAACAATATGGTACCAAATATAAAAAAACTAAAAGAACAACTATATAGAATTTTTTTTGGTTATTTTTCAAATATACGTTTGTTGTTTTCAGTTAAATTTCCTAACATTGTATACTTAATGCTAGATTTATTTAGAGATTTGTTCGTAATATTGTTTGCTACTTTGGGTATAGTCTGGTCAATTATTAGTAATAATTATCTGTGGTTAATTATATATTTGGCAGTAATGATTTTTGTTAATAGCCTATATTATATATTATCTAGAAAAATTCATCGAATTTCTACTCATAACGTTTTTTCAATAAAACAATTTGTTAAGATTTTTTTAGAAAATATACTATTAATACTATTTTATTATTCCATTAGGTCCATTTGTTTAATACAAGTACTTGTAAATAGAGGAAATATTGAAAATTTGTTTAAACAAAGTAGTGGAGAGGAGAAAGAATGAATTTTAGAATTTATGGTATTTGTATTGTGAGTGTAACAGCAAATGATTCAATTTTACGACAATTAAGTTATATCTCGGATCCGTATTTTAAAATGGATAACTCAAAAAATTGTGACGTAAACTTTTCCATAGAATCCTGTGAAAGAGCCGTTGTAAAAGATATTTTAAAAAAAACTACCAAAAAGTGGGGTTATAGTAATTGGGAATTTAAGGATAATATGTACTATATTTATGATGATTATTCTACATTTTCTTATTTTATTGTTAATTTGGAAAGTCGAAAAATTATCCATTATTCTAGTAACGCAGAAGTTCAAGCGTATGATTTATTTAGATTTATAAGAAATTTAGCTATAGGTGAACTTCAAGAAAAAGAATATCTTTGTCTTCATGGAGCAGCTTTAAATATTCGTAATGAGGGGATACTAATCACAGGAGATAAGTTTTCTGGAAAAACTACATTAATGATTGAATTGCTACTAAAAAATAAAGATGAAATTGAATTTATCACTAATGATGTAGGTATGTATAATTGTGAACAAAGTATTGGTTATGGAATACCGAAGTCGGTTTCCATACGATATATCACATCAAAAACATTAAATTTTGAATTAAGTTCTGAGTATAAATATGATTTGAATTTATATGAAAATAGTAATGGAATAAAGTGGGACTCAAAAAAGAGAGTTTCAGTGAGAGAATTTTCCTCTAATTTTAATTGTCAATTGTCTCCTAAAGGAGACATAAAGACAGTTGTATATTTAAAATATGGTGAAGAATTTAAAATTACTCAAATAGAAGATTTAAATAAGCGAAAAAAAATACTACAACGTCAAATTTTAAGAAATTCGGAAGAACAACTATATGGGGGAAGTTGTACCCCTGATGAGGATAGGAATTTGTTATTATTATCTCAAAGAATAAAAAATTTCTATGTTGTAGAGATGGATAAATTTTATCAGCAAAAAAGGGTTGCAGATGAATTAATAAAAATTTTGAATTGAAGATATTCACCAATACTACACGAACAGACCTTAAAGGGGGTGATTTTCTAAAAGTAAATAAAAGATTTGCTCTTACGATAATATCAATTTTTTGTAGAGCAACTGTAGATATAAAAGTGGAGGAGGTGAGAATAATGTCTGAAGTTAAAGTAGAACTACCTATGATTAAGGAAGTTGATTTACCTGCAGCTCTAATGTTGGAGAAAATGTAAAATATAAGTTATAGGCAATTTTGCTATGATTAGAGTATGGATGAAGATTCTAGTGTCTTCATCCTTTTTAGTACAGAATGATAAATTGTGAGGGGTTAATACTATTATGATATTAGATGTATTGAATTTTCTAGAAATTGAAAGATTGTGACTAAACAATTTAATTGATATCCTTTAAATAAATATTTCGTCTTAAAATATAGTATCCTCCAATATATATTCTGCCTTAATGATTATGAATGAACCGTACAAATCGAACAACTATCTAAACAGATAGTTGAGGTAAAATGAGGATTCTCGTTGAAACGTTCAGTGCTTAAAAGTAGAACGAAAGATGGTTTGAGATAGACTAAGATTAGTTTTACTTTATTTTTATTGGAATTTGGAGAAAAAATTGAATCAGTTACTAGTATTGCTGTGGGCAGGAATTATTTCCTTATCATTTAGGTATAAAGGTTTTATTTTTAATACATATGACTCATTATTGAAGTTCATTTTAAGGAGATTTAATCAAACTTTCTTGTTATTTGTTCCGCTATTTTTTTTAGATTCAGAAAATCTATTTAAATTTAAGTTTACTTGGATATATATGTCGATAAGTATTGGTATTCCTTTGTTTTATTGGGTTATGAACTTTACAAAAGTACAATTCTTGTTAGCTGATTTTGCTTATATCTCTGGTGAGATACCAACACACATATATATTATAAATTTTATTAATTCGTTATTTTTGATAATTGGAGAAGAATTATTTTTTAGATATACTGTTTATTACTTTTTTATAGGTAAGGGGTTTTTAGTTGTCCTATTCTTAAGTAATTTTTTATTCGTCCTATCACATCTTGTCAGCACTCCAAAAGGTTATTCAAGAAATGATATATTCAGGCAAATTTTTTTTTCAACGGTGTGTTGTTACTTATTGTTTAAGACAAATAATATAGTTTATGCTATTTTAACTCATTTCATTTTCAATTTACCTTTTGTATTAGTATCAATAAGACGAGTAATTTTTAATTGTGTCAATACAGATGATAATTATCAATAATTTAAAGGAGAGCTAGTATGGTAATTAATATAAAAAATCTAAAGAGAAGTTTTTTGGTTAGAGAAACAAGAGAAAATTTCGAAGCTTTGAAAGGGATTTCTTTTTCAATAAATAGAGGAGAGGTATTTGGATTACTTGGGCCGAATGGTGCAGGCAAGTCGACTACAATAAAAATTCTTTCAACAATGCTTCTTCCTACATCAGGTGAAGTAGAAATATCCGGATTCGATATCTATAAAGATGAGCAACAAATTCGTGAGAGAATAAATTTCATTTTTGGAGGAGAAAGAAGTTTATATTTTAGACTTTCTGCTGAGGATAATTTGTTTTATTTTGCGGATTTATATAAGATACCTCGGAAGAAGCAACTGATTTTGATTCCAGATTTACTTAAACAGGTTGGGCTGAATAGTGTTGCAAAACGTAGAGTAGAGACATTCTCAAAAGGTATGAAGCAACGTCTTCAGATTGCTAGAGCATTGTTAAATGATCCTGAGATAATTTTTTTAGATGAACCGAGTATTGGTCTTGATCCAGTAGGAGCACTTGAGTTGAGAAACATCATAAAAGAGTTGGCTAAAAATGGGAAAACAATTCTTTTAACAACCCATTATATGGCTGAAGCTGAGGAACTTTGTGATAGAATTGCAATCATTAATCAAGGCGAAATTGTAACCTGTGGAACATTACCAGAAATTGCATCATTAATTTCAGATGAAGATAGAACAAAAATTCTTCAAGATAAAGTGAAAGAACAAAAAGAAATAGATGTAACACTGGAAGATATTTATTTGCATTTAGTGAGGTAGTCGTAAGTATGAAAGTTATTTTTGCTAGTGCTATTGTACACATGAAGCAAGCAGTAGCTAGAAGTACGTTTCGCTATTGTCTATTTTTTAATCCTCTGTGTAATGCTATTCTCTTAGGGTTAATGTATAGTAATAAATCCAATCAAGAATTTACTTTATATGCTATTTTAGGAACCTCTCTATCTTCATTTTGGACTATTATCTGTTTTTCGTCAGCTGCGGACATAAACAGAGAAAAGTATTTAGGGACATTACCTATTTTATTCACATCACCGTCAGGTTTTAAAAAGATTATTTTTGGCAAACTACTTGGTAATAGTCTTTGGGGAGTAGCAGCATTTCTGTTGAATGTAATATTTGTGACGATATTATTTGGTCGCATAATGGCTGTTAAGAGTTTTAGCTTATTAGTAATTGTGATTGTCTTAGCAGTATTGACCTTCGTTAGTATAGGAATGCTGATGTGTTCAGCATTTACCTTATCAAGAAGTGCACGTTTGTTAATGAACGTAATAGAGTATCCGTTACTTTTGATAACAGGAATGGTATTCCCTATAGATTTTATGAACCAATATATAAAGTGGGTTTCATATATTTTATCTCCAACATGGGTAATGGAAGGATTTGAACTTGCTGTATACGGTGGAAATTCAAAAGAGATATTTATTGTTATATCAATTCTCTCCTTTTTAACTGTATTTTATTTTATAATTGCTCACTTTGCCTTTGTCAGTGTAGAGAAAAAAAGTAGAATTGATGCAACTTTGGAGGTGTATTAGATGGAAAGTATTTTAAGATTTTTCAGAAGGATCATCTTTTCTTATAAACAATCCTCAATGATGTCGGATTGGAAAACTTATATGATGTTTGACCTAATTCCTCCAATTTCACAAACATTGCTTTTCTCTCTGATTGCCGGATACATTTACGGAACTGATTATATTCAAAAATGGATGATTGGAAATGCGATACTAATAACATCTTTTGGAGCCTTGTTTGGTGTTGGTACACAACTGATGGATGAAAAATATAATGGGACATTGAGTTTTCTAATTGCTTCAAAAACTAAGTTAAGCTCGATACTATTTTCTAGTGCAATTAGCACAATGGTTACTAGTATGATTTCTGTAACTATAGGCGTGGTATTAGTGAGTTTTATTTTGAGAATTAATTGGAATATAGAAATGATTTCTTCGTTTATTGGTGTCCTTTTCCTATCTTCTTTCGTTGCAATGAGTTTTGGATATATTATTTCATGCTTTATTTTAATAACAAGTGAAACAAATCTTATATTGAATTTAGTCAGTCGATTGTTGTTGATTTTTACTGGAGCTAATTTTCCAGTTAGTAAATTGCCTAATATTTTCCAGTGGTTTTCTAAAATGTTACCTTTGACAAGGTCTATTCAGATTGCTCAAGGTTTAATTGAAGGAAATAGTCTTTTAGAATATAACAAACTAATTTATGAAGAGTTAACCTTAGGTTTTTCTTTCATTCTAGTAGCATCTATTCTTTTAAAATATATGGAAAGACAGTCACGTACCTCTGGGAAACTAGAGTTTACATAACTTTAATTTTTTTACGAATAGTATACTTTTGGGATTAGAAATATATTTTTCATTCTTTGTAGTAATTGAACAAGAGGGTATGAGTGCTTTGGGTATCATTTACAATTGAAATGATATTATGGAATTCATAGTTGTTATATATTTTATATATAGTGATTTGAAAAAAATCCTAAAAAAGCTCAAAATGAAGACTCTATAATTTCTGTAGTGCTTAAGATTACTGTAGAGATTATAGAGCTTTTTAGTGTTCACAAAAAGTCCATAAAAACTATAATGAAAAGCGATCAAACCATCATTAAGAAGAACTTATGAAACTTATTAAGAATAGCACAGAAATGATTGAGATTAAAGATCCCAAAAAACATTATTTTACTTGTTTTTGAAAGTATATTTGTTAACTGTAGTGGGTGATGAATGCTAACCCCAAGAGCAAAAAAACTAGGGCGATGGCCCTAGTTGTAAAGGAGGTTTGCTCACATCTGGATTTATAGGAGATTATGATGTGAACTGGATTGATTAGGAGTCTCCATTTCTGTTAGGAGGATTAGAGACAGAAAGGATTAATTTTCGAGTGTAGTTTCATCGAACTACAAGAAAATTATAGCAGTTTATGGGGAAGGACACAATGGACTTAGGGGGTGTCACATCCCCCATTATTAGAGAATAACTGACTTAAGGTGTAGTGGTATGTTTTATTGTGTGCTATCCTATAATTAGGCTAATAAATAATATGACTAACGAGGGAAAAATGATTATGGTTAGAAGTAAAGAACATGCTTTAGATAGAGACAGAGAATTAATGATTATTCCCAAAGTTATCAATTTTTCAAGTGAAGACGGTCATGAGTATAAATTTTTACTGGCAGTAGACGCTAGTAATAGATTTGCTACAGCAACCGATACGAGTGATAGAACTTCACTAGAAGTACTAGAACATAGTTACTTGATTGATACTAATGAGTATCCAAATGCGATTGATGAAGTAATTAAGAGGTCTCTTACTTTAAAAGACTTTACTCAATTGTTTCCAAGGGTAGTAACAGTTTATGAATTTGTAAATAATAGAGCCCTATCTTATGGCTGGAGGTTTGGTTTTCAGAACCAAAAATTTGCAACCTCAGAGATAAATTTGGAATTAGCGGGACGTATAAATAAAGAATTAGCTTTCCGATACCTTAAACGTTTCATATCAAATAGAGAAATTGAGGAACTAGTGTTTCTTCAAGATCTTAAAGAGGGCTTAATTGGGGGAACGATTTCTGAAAGAGTTGACCAATTAGGTTTTTATCCATTAGAACCTATTACTTTTGAAGAAGAAGTTCCATTTTATTGGCCAAGATTTATATTATTTGGGCAAAGAGTTCGAGGACTTAAGGCTTATGGTTATCCTCTGATTGAGAATGAGATCACAAACACTTACTTAGATTTTGTTACTGAAGTACTATCAGTTTATGATGAGGCTGTAGGCTCAGACCTTATACAAAAGATTTAATGGGTTTTATTTTTATAGTGAACCTTCCATTGTAGAGTGCTATAATATCAATCGAAGAGAATTGTCTTAATGACATAAAGTATCTAACAGTAATACCTCATTATTTTTCTTTATTGTAGTCTTTTGTTATTTAAAGAGGTGAAATTATGAATTTTGTAGCTAGAATTAACTTGAAAACTAACACACCTTATCGTGACGAATTAATCGATTTTTGTTTAAAAGGAGAACAACAGTATTTGGCTATTGGTTGGAGCCGAATATATGGTGAGGGAGAAGTATTAACTTATTCTGAATTTTATGAACGACTTCGTCAAGAGCCTGGTCGATTAAATACTGTGTTGAATATCTTTAAGGATACACATGAAGATAATTTGTTTTGGACACGTGATTTAGATGGTAATTATTGGATATGTAGAGCTAAAGGTGAGGTACTTACAAGGTGTGACAAAAGATTAGACATAGGAGCACTTTTACCGATAGATGCTTATAATTTCGGTATGCAAGTGCCAGGACAAATTAAGGCAGCATTTAACAGAGCTAATACTGGAACGGCCCAGAAAATTTATGATGCTATTATAGTTGAGTACTCAAAAGATATTTATAATAAACTATCTCAAACGAATCACTACGATGTTGCTCGTTTAGAAGGTAGTTTATTGGATAACCTGCCTGATTTTGATTTGGAAGAGCTAGTGATTTCCTATATACAGGTAAATTATGACTATTATGTTCTTTCGAATTCTATTGCAAGTAAATCGACGACTATAAAAGTGGAATGCGAGTTTTTATCTAGAGATCCTAAACGGGTGAGAAAGGCAGTTGTTCAAGTAAAGGGTAGAAAAGCCGAAGCACTCGATGCATTACAATTTGCTGATTTTACCCAGAATGGTTATGAAGTGTTCCTCTTTGCACCAGAAGTATTGAATGCTGATAAGGTAGATAATATTGTTGTTATTACGCCAAGTGAATTAATTAACTTTTACGAGAATTATAAAGCAATACTTCCAGACTCCATCACACAGTGGGAGAATTTATACTAATCTAGTTTACTATTGGAATGGAAAAATTGGCTCTGTAACGTTGAGGCCTTAAACACAACAAGTGAATGAGAAGGCATCATAAGAGGTGTCTTCGATATATGAGAGACTAGGTCTATATGGCAAATTAGCCAGAGGATGTTCTCGGAGAAAGGAGTAGGAGAGTGTATACTTTAGAGATCCCTTTGAATACCAAAGGTTATGATGATTTTCTAGCCAAACGTTTTAAATATGGCTACAAGTTAAAACGAGCCGTAACAAATTGGATCAACTGTCAAGAGCATCGC
>OBZA01000034.1_pt1 | contig 75551 bp, 60 predicted proteins | sample 1476871 | NCBI WGS metagenome assembly OBZA01 (sample SAMEA2580227, study PRJEB22360) | human gut metagenome | biome: human gut; feature: human-associated habitat; material: faeces | place: Denmark | collected 2008/2010
TAATTGACAAGTTAAATAACTAGAACTAATCTCGATTTAGGTGTTAAAAAGTTACTAGTAGAGGGGAATTATTATGAATCGATTTATAAAATTATTTATATCGTTGCTTTCAGTCATGCTCATGACGATCTGTTTTGGGGAATCAACGATCGCTAGTGCCAACTCAAAAGTTCAAGATGGTGTGCCAACTGTATTGCAGGGAAAATACTGGACCGTCACCATCAGGGGTAGTAAGAGTTCTCAGCCAATCCATGAATACTTTTATGCAACCAAAGATGGCTTTGTTGCAAAACATACAAAAGATGGCAATTTTACTGCCAAATGGATGATTTACCGTCGAATGGAAGACAACGATTATATATTGAACGGCTCTGACACCAAGGATCTTTCGATGGCATATTGGATATTCATTGAGCCGAATAAAAATTGGACAAAGATTAGGATTGGTTACGCTCATCTCCCAATTAATCAGAGTCTTAAGCATTACCCCTCATACTATTGTCGCAGCACAGCCACACGAGTTTCAAAAGTCACGGCAATCTTACATTAAAATCAAACTTAAAAGTGCCAAGTTGACAAACTCTACTCATTCGAGTTCGTCGACTTGGTACTTTATTTGTTGTGAGCTATTAATGATGTGGATATTGATGCCCAATCTCATACACCATCTCAGGTTCTTGGCTGATCCGGGTATTTCGGTTCAACCCATCGACCAGTTTCATCTCATCCGCACTCAATTCAAAATCATAAATGTCAGCGTTCTGCTTAATTCGTTCCGGATGGACTGACTTGGGAATAAAGGCATCCCCACGCTGGAAATGCCACCGCAAAATGACTTGGGCGGCTGATTTACCATGTTTGGCGGCGATTCCAGTGATGACCGGGTCATCAAAGATCCGTCCTCGCCCCAGTGGCGCCCAAGCCTGAGTGACAATGTGATTTTCACGATCAAAGTCAATCATTGCCTGTTGGGACAAGTAAGGATGAACTTCCAACTGGTTAACGACGGGCATCTCATTGGCCTGAGTTGCCAAATACTCCAAGTGCAGCATGCCATAGTTACTCGTTCCAATTGATTTAACCAAGCCCTGTTCCTTGAGAGCTTCGAATGCTCGCCAAGTTTCAAAAAAGTGGGTATGAATCGGCCAATGAACTAACAGTAAATCAACATAATCCAGCTGTAATTTCTTTAAAGATTCTTCTACTGAAGCGATTGTTTGATCATAGCCCTGATTTTCTTCAGCAACCTTTGTGGTGACGAAGATATCATCCCGGGCAACATTTAGTTCTTTAATTGCTTGACCAACTGCGGCCTCATTGCCATACATTTGGGCGGTATCAAATAATCGATAACCGTCATCATATGCGGACTTCACCGATTGGATCAACTCGGCTTCATCCGTCATTCGGTACACGCCAAGCCCTTCTTGAGGCATTGTGTGACCGTCTGCCAACTCAATTCTACTGCCAATATTCTCTTTACTCATCAAAATCCTCCACTGTTATAGATGTTTGAGCACTCTGGCCGGGTTGCCGCCAATTAAGACGTTGTCACCAAATGATTTGGTCACGACGGCTCCGGCAGCCACGACGACATTGTCGCCCAAGGTGACGCCAGGAACAATTGTGGCGTTACCGCCAACCCAGAGATTATCTCCTATTGTAACATTGCCAGGATACTCATAGTTTTCATTCCGTTCGGCTGCATCCAATGGATGATTAACCGAATAAATCGAGGTGTTCGGCCCTAACATTGCATTTTTACCAATGGTAATCTGACCAACATCGATAAAGGTACAGCCGTAATTGGCAAAAAAGTTTTCGCCGACGGATATGGTATAGCCATAGTCACATTGAAACGGCGACTGAACATCGACCTTTTCCCCAGTTTGATGAAATATCTGCTTAATCAGTTGACTGCCCGCTTTTGGATCTTCACGGGCAACCCGGTTAAATTCATCGACCAGCAGTCGGTTTCGACGTCGGTCTTCAGCCAGTTCAGGGTCGGTATTTAAATATCGCTGTCCAGCCAGCATCTTCTCTTTCTCAGTTAACGTCACAGTCATTTCCTCCTATATTATAGATATGTACAAAATGAGGTCGAGGCAAAAGCAACTTTGTCTCAACCTCATTTTAATTTTACTTAAGTCCCGCCAAAGTCTCTCGGGGCTTTGTTATTGGAACTTTATTTGAGTAATCATTTCGGATTACTGATTAGTTCGCCAGCTGAGCAATAGAGGCTCTTCTACTGTCAACTAACTGAAGTTGTTTCGAGGGTCGTGCACAGACTACTTGATGTCGTCAAATGGTAAACCAAACATTGTTGCAAGGTCTTGGATTTGAGTTTCACTAGCAGAGAATGTAAGAACCGTGTGGTGTCCGCCACCATCATGGATCCATTGAGTAGCACCGGCCTTCAAGCCAGCCTTTGGAGTCCACATTTGTTTAGCAACTGGCAGATGTGGTGTTTCCTTAGGTGCCTTGTTACCTGTAACGGCGTAGCCAATCATCCGGTATTCAGTACCGAAGTCTGAAATCGTGATGTCCATTGCGTCGCCTTCGCGTCCAGTAAATACCAAACGAGCAGGGTCTGCTTTGCCACCAATGTCCAATGGGTGAACTTCAACACGAGGTTTGTCACTGGCAATACCAGGGTCAACTTCAAGCATATGTGATCCAAGGATAGCTTCCTTACCCTTTTGTAATTCAAGAGTGTAGTCTTCCATGAATGCAGTAGCCTGATTATGAGTCATGATTTTAACTAAGCGGCCAAGAGCAGCTGTCTTCCAGTCACCTTCAGCACCGAAGCCATAACCTTCAGCCATAAGCAATTGTGCAGCCAGGCCAGGTAATTGTTCCAAACCATAAAGGTCTTCGAAGTTGGTTGTGAATGCTGAGTAGTTGCCTTTGTCCAAGAAGTTCTTGATTCCGAAGTATTCACGGATTTGGTAACGTACTGAATGTTCGTACTTGTCTTTGTCGTTATCGCCTTGAACAAATTCATATTTGTCTTGTAATTCTTTGTACTTAGCATCAATATCGCTTTCAGAAACAGCGTTAACTGATTCTACCAAGTCGCCAAGTGCGTAGTAATCAACGGTCCAGCCAAATTGGATTTGAGCTTCAACTTTGTCACCTTCAGTAACCGCAACATTACGCATGTTGTCACCGAAACGTGCAACTTTGATCTTGAAGCTTTCGTCATAAGCAACTGCAACATCTTCCCAGTCAGCAATTTCGTCTTGGACTTCTGGATCACCCCAGTAGCCGTAAACAATCTTGTTGTGCTTTTGAAGACGCGCATTGATAAAGCCGTATTCACGGTCACCATGAGCACTTTGGTTAAGGTTCATGTAGTCGAAGTCAATGGTGTCATATGGAATGTGATCCAAGTACTGAGTTGCCAAGTGAAGTAATGGCTTTTGAAGTAACTTAGTTCCACGGATCCAGTTCTTAGCAGGTGAGAATGTGTGCATCCAAGTGATAATACCAGCAACTTTATCATTGTAGTTAACATCTTTCATTAACTGAGTGATGCTATCTGCAGTGGTTGCAACCATCTTGAATACGATTGGGTAAGGTAATTTGCCTGAAGCATTTAACTTATCAACCATATCCTTGGCGTCTTTTTCAACGGATTTTAATTGTTCTTCTCCGTAAAGATGTTGACTACCAGTAACAAACCAAAATTCATAATCAGGTACTTGTAACATAGCGATATCTCCTTATAAAAAATATTTTAATTGTCTGGATCAGTCATCCAAACATTTGTAAAAACCAAATTATTGAGCTGTAAGGTCAAAACACTTTCTTGTTATCGCTTACATTCCATAGTATAAAATATTTATACGCATAAATCAACAATTAATTGTAGTTATTCGAATAAAATTTTTAATTTATGTGGGTGACTACTCAAATATTGTTAAAAACTGCCGATACCGCCGTTAATTAAAGCTCAAAACTTCCCAGCAATATCAACAAACGCTGGCCTTGGAGCGTATCATGTGTCATTCCATTTACTAGACCAAAGATGACAGACACCCGCCTGAAACGATCGTTTAAATAGTTCGGGCCACCGTCGATGTGACCGATTCAACATTAGCCTATTAAGTCTCATTAGCATCAAGAAATGAGATGCCTATTTATCCGTATAAATGTTACAAGCCAACACACAAGCGCTTTGAACTTACGAGGCCAGCCCTTCTATAAAAAAGGCTCCAATCAAAAATTCAAAAGAATTTTGATTGGAGCCTTTGGTTGCGGACTATGCCACAGTTTCATCATTTCATAAAGCGTTCACGAACAGAATTAATTGAATCCCATCCTAACGATTGTTGATCATTTAAGTTAGGTTTATTCCTTAACGTTCCTGGCTTCGATTTCTTCAAGTGAAATACCCTTTGTTTCTGGAACGAAGAATTTAACAAAGAGGACACCGAAGATACAAATAACACCAAAGATTGCGAAGACGGCCTCTTGTGAAAGACTCGCAGTCATAATTGGGAATAACAGACCAACGACGAACGAGCCAATCCAGTTGAATGATGAAGCCAAACCGGCAGCTTTACCACGAACAGCCAGTGGGAACATTTCACCCACGATAACCCATGTCAGTGGAGCCCATGTAAATGCGTAGAAGAAAACATAAACACAAAGGAATACTAATAATAACATCGGGTGTTCAGTACTGGTAATCTTGTTAACAATCGCAGGAATTAAGAATGAGATGGCCATAACGGTACCACCACACATGATTAATGTACGACGCTTGAACTTTTCGGCGATAACCATGTACAGCAACGCGCCGACAACCAGAATAACTCCTTGAAGAACTGACCAGATCAAAGCATCACTGGCATTAATCTTCAAAGCACTTTCAACAATCAGTGGAATGTAATAGAAGATCGCATTAGCACCTTGGAATTGCTGGAAAGCAGCAACACCAACACCGGCAATAACTAAGTAACGATATTTACCAGTAAACAGTGAGGCGTAACTAACACTCTTATTAGCAGCGTGCTTTTCAGTTTCAGCAGTTTTCTTGATGTCATTCAATTCACTGTCAATTTCATTATCATTACTACGAACATAACTCAAAACCTTTCGGGCTTCATCATTTTGTCCGTGGTTTACCAAATAACGTGGAGATTCTGGTAATTTCAGAACTCCGAAGAATAAAACAATAGCAGGAACAGCAGCAAAGGCTAACATGATACGCCAGCCCCATGCGGTTGGTAAACCTTTAAAGAGGTAATCCATAATGTATGAAATCAACATCCCGGAAACGATCATGGTCTGGTTCAACCCATTCATCCGACCACGAAGACGTGCAGGTGCAAGTTCGGCCATATATGGAGGTACCAAAGCTGATGCAGCACCAACGGCTAAGCCTAAGAAACACCGAATAATAATCAAGTAGAAAACACCATTATTTGGTGCGACACCTGATAGTAGTGAGAATACACAGAAGATAACGGCTGAATACAAAATCATCCGTCGACGTCCAAGACGATCGGCTAACTGTCCAGCTAATGCACCACCAAAAATGGCACCAAACGTAACACCTGAAGTAACCCAACCAACTAAGGTCGCATTTGACATGGAGCTTACCCAATCAATTTTCAAAAAGGGTAAGGCACCCGTCATAACACCAATATCGTAACCAAAAAGGATTCCACCAAATGATCCAAAAAAGTATATGAACCAACTTGGAATTTTCTTTTCATTTTCCATCGTACTTTTCTCCTTTGCTCCAAAGAATTATATGCGGTACCGAGAAACGTAAGCGCTATCAAAATACTATAAATAGAAAGCACAATGCTCCTCCATATCACTTCCCGGCAAACATTGACTGTCGTTGTGTACCAATTTATGTTTTGTCTAGAATCAAACATAAGTAGGCAAGGTTTATAATAAAGTATTTATCCGTATAAATCAAGATCTAAATCTATTTATTTTATAATTTCTGTAATCGATTACAGTTTTAAAGGCTGATGGTAGTCGTTGAAACGCCGTTAAATCAACGTTTCTAATGGCCATACTATCGATGCATTGAACTAATATTTTTTAATTATTGTTCAATCTATTCACTGATTGTACCGACAGCTGATAATTATCAGTTTGTCGTTTTTAAAATACAATGGGTTGCAGACAATTTGACTTGGTTGGTCATTCAGAGCATCCGCAACCAATTTGGAGGTGTACGAGTAGGATTTCAGACAACTGGTTGAAAAAGCACTCTCTTAATTCTGCCCTGATTCGCTAGAACTTGAGCACCCAGAATTCAAAGATAACCCTCGAAGGCGCTCACAAATCATTCATGTTCTAATTTATTCAGATATGCCAAAAAAACTGCTATCAACAAATGTCAGTAGCAGCTTTCTTAAATAGATTATGAGGCCTTATTCGGCATCTTGTTTATCTTCAATTGGTCTTGTGGAATCTCTGATAACTAAATTAGACGGTAAGATTTGGCTGTCACTTGGCTTTTTTCTTAACTTATCTAATAACAAATTAGCAGCGGTTTCGCCCATCTGACGCTTTGGATGGGTGGTTGTCGTAATACTTGGATGAACAAATTTAGAAATTTCATAATCATCAAATCCAGCAACTGAAATATCTCCAGGGACATCTACTCCCTCTTTGGTTAACATTCCAATAACTTCAATTGCCAGCTGATCATTATAGCAGACAATCGCCGTTGGCCGCCCGGATGTACTATTGACAACACGATTTTTAATTTTATCAAGAACAACTGAAATGTCATCCCCAGAGCCATACATCATAATGTCACCAGACGTCGAAAGCGTTGGGTGTGTTTGATATGATTTAATGAATCCATTCATCCGGTTAACACCCTGAATATCATCTACTTGAAAGATACCTAGAACTTGTTCGTGCCCATTATCCAGCAGATAGTCAACCAGCGTCTTTTCTGCCAGCGCATCGTCAATCTCCACGTATGGAAATTTAAGCTGCGGGTAGTGGGCGTTAATAAATACAGCCGGCTTGCCCGAATCGACAATCATCTTATAAACGTCCAAATTCGGATTGTCAAGCGTACTACGAGTCGGTTCAATAATAAACCCAGCCACATCATTGTCCAGCATATTCAAGAGGTTATGCCGCTCGTTTTTATACTGATCATGCGTATTGCCGATTAGAACAGCGAATCCTTCAGCTGAAATGATTCGGTCAATGCCGCTAATGATGCTTGGAAAAATATAGTCGGCAATATGCGTGGTAATAACCCCAACACTTTGGGTCGAATGATCCGAAGGCGTTTTATTATTGATCCAATCGTTGACGTACATCCCCCCGCCTTGAACCCGATATATATAACCTTCATGTTCAAGATCGCCAACTGCCCGTCTAATCGTGTATCGACTAACTTTATAACTCGCCATCAATTCAGATTCAGTAGGGATCTTTTCGTTAATTCGATAATTTCCGTTGACAATATTCGCTTTGATACGTTTTTTAACCATAACGTATTTGGTTTCCATAGTTTCACCCCCAAGGATTAACGGCGGCAATTACTTTGCCTCACACAACTTAGAATCGTTAAGGTATCTCTTTATTGTAACAAATGATAATCAATAAATAAGTCTTATCATTCAACTGAGACCCTTGATTGCTATAACATTTCTACGCATTCCCTAAAAAGTTCCAATTGTAAATGTATCATACTTTCACTTCAAATTATAGCGAATTATACGGATAAATTAAAAAGATCTGGTTGCGCAACCATACAAAAACGGGCTATAATACATATAAAAGCGGTTTCACAACCGTAATTTATTTTTTCTAAGGAGACCCTATACATGAATACCAAAAAAGAATTGTTTGATAAATTAGACGGGCAACAGATCGAAAAGTTCACGATTACCAACGACCACGACGTTTCAGTTTCCGCGATTACCTTTGGGGCAACGCTGGAAGAATTTAACGTGCCAGGTCCGGATGGCAAGCCAACTAATATTTTAGTGACCGTTCCAACCAGTGAAGAGTTAATGAAGAACCAATTTTTCTGCCAAGCAATCGGTAGAACTGCCGGCCGGATTTCAAACGGCACCTTCAAGATCAACGGTAAAGCATACCATGTTGATCAAAACGAAGGAACGACGACATTGCACGGTGGCCCTCACGGATTCAATACCCAGATCTGGGATGGTGCATTTGATGGTGACACAATTGTCTTCACTAAACATATCAATTCTTCGGATGATTCATTCCCTGGTAACATCGACGTTAAGATTACCTTCTCACTGAACAACGACAACGAGTTGACCGTTACTTTCAGTGGCAAGAGTGATGCTGACACGCTATTTAACCCTACTCAACACATGTACTTCAACTTAAGTGATGGCGGCGACATTAATGGCCACTCACTTCAAATCAATGCTGATCATTATTTGGAACTCAATTCGAACAAGACCCCGTCAGGTAAGAAGGTTGCCGTTGATGACACACCTTATGACTTCCGTGATGGTCAAAACCTCAAAGTTGGTATCGCCGACATGAAGGCTGAAGTTGGCCACAGTTACGATGAAGTCTTTGAAATCAACGATCATCAAGACGATGAGCCAATCGCTAAATTATCAGATCCTGAAACCGGTCGTAGTGTTTCAATCAGTTCAAAGCGTAACGCATTGGTTGTCTTTACCCCTGATGATTTGTCAGGCTCTAACTTCATGATTGGCAAGGGTGGTCCTTACATGGCAATTGCTTTGGAAGCTCAAAATCTGCCAGACACACCTAATCACGATGACTTTGGTGATGTCACTTTGCCAGCTGGTGAAGAAAAGACTTATAGCATTAAGTATAAAGTTGAATTTTAATCAGTTAATTTCATAACGTATAAAAAGAACCCGCCAATGAAAATTGACGAGTTCTTTTTGTCTATCTCTCATGATTTATGATTAATCAGTTAATTTAATCAATCTTAGCTGTTACATCCCGCACCATGGCCAACTCCTCGTTCGCTGGAATCAGTAAGATTCGTGCAGATGAATCCTTTGCACCCAAGTCGCCAGGCTTTTGTTCTTCATTTAACTGGCCGTCCAGCTTGATGCCGAAGATTTCCAACTTCTTGCAGACCTGCTCACGGACCCATTTATCATGTTCGCCGATTCCACCGGAGAAGACGATGGCGTCAACGCCACCCAACTCAGTGATGTAGCTGGCTGCAAATTTAACCGTCCGGTTGACAAACATGTCTAAGGCCAACTTGGCCCGATCCTTATCGGAATCTTCCAAGTCACGCATGTCGGATGAAACACCAGACACGCCAAGTAAGCCCGAACGTTTATTAAACATATCGATGACTTCGTCTGCACTGGCCCCCATCTTCTTCATGAAGAACGGAACCAAAGCCGGGTCTACGTCACCTGAACGTGTCCCCATGACAAGACCGTTCATCGGCGTAAAGCCCATTGAGGTGTCAAAACACTTGCCGTTTCTTTCGGCTGCCACAGAAGCTCCTGAGCCCAAATGCAGGGTCACTAATTTAGCTTTGTCATTGCCCAAAATTTCGTCAGCTTGTTGGGTAATGAAGCCATGGTTAATTCCGTGTTCGCCATAACGACGGATGGTAAATTTCTTGGTCAATTCATAAGGAATCCCATAAATTGAATTCACTTCGGGAACGTCTTTGAAAAAGGCACTGTCAAAGACGGCGTACTGATCCGTATCAGGAAGAATTCGGCGAATGATTTCGATGTATTCAGCTTCAACCGGGTTATGAATCGGCGCAATATCCCCCAATTCCACAATTTGAGAGAGTGTATCGTCGTCAATTTTAGCGACTTTATCAAAGATGTCACTTCCAGCAACAACTCGGTTACCAATGGCGTCAATGTCTCTCAAATGGTCAATCACGCCAAGATCCTTCAAGTTATTGAGCATGATGGCCGCTGAACGCTCATAATCGATCTTATCTTCTTCAGCTTTGTACACTTTACCGTCACCATATTTAATCTTGACCAGTGACCCGGGCATGTTCAGCCGTTCAACCTGACCGTCTGCCAGCACCGTTTCTTTAGGCATATCGAAGAGTTTAAATTTAAGTGATGAACTTCCTGCATTTACAATGAGAACTTTGGACATAGTAAGTACCTCCGTTGTGTTTGAATTGACTAATTTTCATTCAAAATGAAAACGTAACCACAACTAAAAGTATACTATTTGTTGAGACCTTGTGACAACATTAGCTATTTTAATTTTGACTGAGGGAACATAAAAACGGTCGGCGCAAAACATGTTGTTTTGTCCGGCCGCTTAGATTTAAATTTGTTTCACTATGACGGGAATCAATCCCATCAGATATTAATCCTTGAATTCTCTTTGATACTCAGCGATTCCTTCGTATTCTTTAGAAAGATCACGACTCAGCCGCAAGTAAATCGGCATCAAAGTTCGGTATCGTTTAAAGACGTCCTCATTTGGTTTGTAAACCGTTTCTTTACCCATGTACTTCTTGATGTCTTCCAGGTTGTCTTCCAACCCTAAAGCCATCTTGGCCAGAAACATTGCTGCCAAACTGCCGCTTTCATATGATTCTGGAATAACAATATCATGTTCAAAAATATCTGCCATCATCTGGGTCCAAAGTGTTGACCGGGCAAACCCGCCAGCGGCAAGAACCGCCTTTGGATCACCCGTAACTTCTTTAAGCGCCAAGGTAACAGAGTACAAATTGTACATAATTCCTTCCATGACGGCCCGAATCATATGGGCCCGGGTATGCTTACGGTTAAGGCCAAAGAATGACCCACGCGCGTTTGCATCCCACAGCGGTGCCCGTTCACCACCCAGATAAGGATGGAAAATCAAGCCATCTGATCCGGCTGGGACGGTTGCTGCAATCTTTGACAGCATGTCATACGAGTCGATATTCAACAGTTTGGCGGCTTCAACTTCGCCACCAAACAGTGAATCATGTGCCCAGTTAAGAACAATTCCACCGTTGTTGATTGGACCGCCAACCAGGTACTTGCCCTTCATGACGGGGTAACAATATAACCGTGCTTTCGGGTCAATTCTTGGTTTGTCAACGAACGTTCTAACAGCAGCCGAAGTCCCAATGTTAATTGCTAAAACTCCGGTCTGGATGGCACCGACGCCAATTGTCGACAAGGCACCATCAGTGGCACCCATGACAAAGTAAACATCTTTATCAATGCCAATCACTTTGGCATACTCGGATTTGATTCCCCGGAACTTATCGGTCGTCTCAACTAATTCAGGCAATTGCTTTTCAGTCAGTCCGGTTTCATTCAGTGCTTCAGCATCCCAGGTCGAAGAATTCATATTCAAAAGGCCAGTTGCAGCCGCCATTGAAACCTCTTCTTTGAGAACACCGGTATACTTCCAAATGATATATTCCTTGATACCAACCCAGTAGGCTGCCTTTTCAAAGATTTCCGGCTGTTCATTGCGGAAGTATAGCAGCTTATAAAATGGCCCCATTGGATGAATTGGCAAGCCGGTCCGCTTATACATTTCCATTCCACGGCCGTTTTCTTTGTATTCCGCCGCATATTTTTGCGAACGGTTATCCGCCCAGGTTAAGGATCTTGTCAGTGGCTTAAGGTCTTTATCAAGTGCAATCAAGCTATGTTGTTGGGCAGACCAAGAAATTGCGATCACTTTACCATCGGAAATATTGGCTTTGGCAACCACTTCCTGCATTGCCGACACCGTGGCATTAAAGATCTCGTCCGGATCTTCTTCAGCCATATCAGGTGTCTCTTGATACAGTGGATAACCCTTGTTGGCCTTACCATATATATTTCCGTCAGTATCATAAATTAACGCCTTGGTACTTGTGGTCCCAACGTCAATTCCAATAATATAGTCCATAATAATCTCCGTTTCAGCTTCAATGTTACGTTAACGTGCACTGCGGCTTTGAGCCGAGTTGGCCGTTAGTCGTCTAATGCGTGTGTCAATTCACGGACTGGACGTTTGCCGGCAACAATTGCCTTGACGTCACTGACACATTTTTCGCCCATGCCATGAAGACATTCGTAAGTGTAGGCAGAAGTATGAGGGGTAACCAAGATGCGGTCGTTCTTTAAGAATGGGTGGTCAGCCTTAACAGGTTCCACTTCCATTGCATCGGCAGCGTAGCCAGAAAGTTGACCTGACTTAATCGCATCGAGAATGGCGTCTTCTTCAACTAAAGCACCACGGGCGTTGTTACAGATGTAAGCACCCTTTTTAAGGTTCTTGATGGTCTTTGAGTTAATCATATGAAGACTTGTATCATCAAGTGACGCATTCAATGAAATGTAGTCACAACGCTTGAGTAACGTTTCCAAATCAACTCGTTCAACGTTGTTGTTAGTGAACCATTCTGGTTCGGTTGCAGGATGTGGATCGTTAACCAATACAGGACCGCCAAAGATGCTGAACAATTCTGCCACCCGGCTACCGATGTTTCCACAGCCGATAACCCCAAAGGTCTTGCCGCTGAATTGATTTCCCATGAATTGAGCACGGTCTTCGTAACGCCCAGCACGTTCACGCTCGGATGAAGGAACCACCTGGCGAACCAAGGCCATCAAGTTGGCAAGTTCGTTTTCGGCAACGGAGTTTCGTTCAACCTTTTGTGGCACAATTGCAACTTGAGTACCGTGCTTCTTGGCAGCGTGTAAATCAACGTTGTTAAAGCCGATGCCGTGACGTGAAATTAACAAAAGCTCATCCTTGTTATCAAAGAATTCCTGATTGAAGAATGGTGTCACACTGGCAATAATGACGTTAAAGCCGTGAAGCTTTTCAGCTAATGACTTGCCATCAATGTCGGTCGGCAACATGAAGCGCTTAACGTTTCCAATTCCTTCCAGTTCTTTCCAATGCTCAGTAAAAACCTGTCCGAAACTGTTTGAATTAACGACTGCAATATTGTATTCCATTGTAAATTCTCCTTATATATTATTAATCATAGACTGATTGTATACTGATATACTAGTTTTACACGTACTTTCTGTCAACCTTTTTAATGAAGGTTGATGTTGCATTGATACGTCTTAGCCTCGCCTGCGTTCAGGTGATGGTTACCCTCTTTTTGACCTAATTCCACTAAGTCGCCATAGACATCCGGCAACCCATTGAAGGGCTCAATACATAGGAACGGTGCGTTGGCCTCCTCCTTCGTCCAAAGGGTCACGTGGTCAAAATCAGACACATCGAGCATAACAGCGTGCTTGGTATCGTCCGAATAGAGCTTAACTGTCTTGATTCCGGTATTTTTAATAATGACCAAGCCCTTGTCAAACATGTTGTGATCAAGGTCAACAATCCCATTTTGATAATTCACCAGCTTGGTGACCTTCCCCGAACGATATGGGTTCGGCTTTTTGACGATTTCATAGGTATCCAGTGAGTCGGATGCCGGTGCCAAATCCAAGCGATAATCATTGAACGACCCTTCGCCATTGATCGGCACATTGAATGCCGGATGAAATCCAAGCGAGTAAGAAAGATCGCCATTGCTTTTGTTATCAACGTTGAATGCGACTTGAAGACCTTCATCTGTTACCTTAAAGGTCACCGTAAACTCAAAGTTAAATGGATAATATTGTTTGGTTACCTCATTTGACCTGAGTAGTAAAGCAACTTGGTCGTTTTTATGCTCGATCACTTCAAAGGTTTGATCCCCAGCAAAGCCGTGCTGTGGCATTTCGTATTGTTGACCGTTAATCAGATAAGCATCATTGTTGGAACGGCCAATCGCTGGAAATAGAATTGGCGCATGCTTTTCCCAAAGCGGGTTGTTCCAAATATAGTCAAAATGGTCTTCATTGTGATACAGATGGGTTAATTGGGCCCCGTGTTCATCAATTTCTGCAGTAAAACAACTGCTCTTTATTGTTTGCATCTACCCGTACTCCTAATATGTCAGTTAGTCCTTATCAAAGAAGTGGAACTGATCATGCGCATTGTTATACGAAATATCTTCAACAATCTTTCCAAGATAATCTTCATCGTCAGGTGCCTGACCGCGTTCAGCCCATTCGCCAATAACGTTGCAAAGGACTCTTCTGAAGTATTCGTGTCGTGGGTATGATAAGAAACTGCGAGAATCAGTCAACATGCCGACAAAGTTTGGTAACAAGCTTTGTTCGGCCATAATTGTCAACTGACGTTTCATGCCGTCAAACGTATCATTGAACCACCAAGCAGCACCTAACTGAAGCTTTTGGACACCGTCTTGTTGGAAATCACCCATTCCAGTTGCCAGTTGCATCCAGTCATTTGGATTCAATGAGTAGATAATCATCTTAGGAATTTCATTTTGTTCCTGAGCATCCATTAACAACTTCATGAATTCCTGAGCCAAATCAGGTTGGGTTCCCATTGAGTCAAAGCCGCCATCGGCACCAAAGCTCTTGAACATTGGCTTGTTGGCATTTCGAATAACGTTCATATGGAACTGCATCGTCCAGTTAAATTCTTTGTTCAAGTGCATCAAGGCTTCCACTAACATTGTTTGATACTGGTCAACTTCAGTCTTGGTGAGCTTCTTATTGTGGCGAGCCTTATCGATAATGTCGTTTAGTTCATCATCAGAAGCTTTAACAAAGTGAAAGAAGTTCAACCCGTGATCTGACAAGTGGCCGCCCAAACTTTCAAAGTACTCGAAGCGTTGACGAAGCGCGCCAACCAAGCTCTTAAACGATGTAATCTTCTTACCGGAAACTGCGCCCAATTGATCGAGATAGTCACCATAGCCGTCGGTAGTTAAGTTAAACGCCTTGTCTGGACGCATTGCAGGTAAAACCTTGAAGCCATTTTCAGCTTCGTCTTCTTTCAGAAGCTTGTGGTACTTCAAATCCGAGGCTGGATCGTCAGTCGTGCAGACAACTTGAACGTTTGACCGCTTAATCAAGTTCCGTGGTTTAAAGTCTTCAGTCGCCAAAAGCTGGTTGGCCTTTTCCCAAATTGCCGGGGCTGTCTTGGTATTGAAAACATCATTAATTCCAAAGAATCGGCGAAGTTCAAGGTGGGTCCACTCAAACAACGGATTGCCAAGTGCCTTTTCAATGGTACCGGCCCAGGCAAGGAACTTTTGGTAATCGTCACCGTCACCGGTAATCAATTCCTCGGGAACACCATTGGCACGCATCAGCCGCCACTTATAATGGTCACCAAAGCTGCCTTCGTTAATCCAAATTCTGGAAATATTTTTATAATTCTTGTTTTCATAGATTTCCTTAGGATCCAAATGGCAATGAAAGTCAATGATCGGCATTTTTTCAGCGTGATCATGGAATAACTTTTTGGCCATTGGAGTCGTTAATAAGAAATCATCATCCAATAATGACATGTTTTGCGCTCCTTATTTAAATTTCTTTGGCATATTTTGCAAGCGTATCTTCCAGCGTCTTTCGAACAGCGCCAACGCCTGCAATTTGTGATGCGAAGTAACCTTCCACAACGTCTCCCAAACCAATTTCATACAAATCATGACCGAAGATCTTCTTGTTGGATAAGATGTCCTTCAAATGGGCGTGAACGTCAGTCTTTTCGCCAAGTTTAATGTCGGCAACTTTGGGTTGAAGTTCAGATAATAGCGGATCACGACTTGGTTCAAATGGCTTGCCCTGGTCATCAATTGCCATCAAATAACGGCACCAAGTTGCGAGAACAAGTGGAATGAAATGTAAATCTTTAGGGTCGCGTTTAGGATCATCGATGTAATGTTGGATCGTCACTCCATAACGAACGGATAACTTCTGAGAGGTGTCGGCAGCAATTCGTTGCGGCATATCGGGAATATATGGGTTCGGTAAGCGTTTATTAACTAACTGATCGATAAATGTCTTAGGGTTGATCACCTTAGGATCGGTCACTACCGGTAAGCCTTCTACGTAACCAATTTGCTTGATGAGGTTAAGCATGTCCTTGTCACTAACTTCCGTGGCAATTGAATTAAAACCAAGCAGGCTGCCGTTAACGGCCAATGCGGTATGCAATGGGTTCAGGCAAGTCGTCACTTTCATCTCATCGGCATCGTTAACCGTGTCACGGTCGGTTAAGATAACGCCATCTGCTTGATCCAAGGCTGGTCGGCCATTTGGAAAATCGTCTTCGATAACCAAATAGTGAACCTCTTCAGTGTTGGTGAAGGCAGCAATATTGGTGTGCCCTGGTGTGTGGTAAATCTGGTAGTCTTCAAAGCCATCTGCCTTTAATTTATCAGAAACTGCTTCTGAAGGATTTGGTGTGATTCGGTCAATCATTGAAAGTGGGAAACTGACCGACTTGTCATCTTTTAGATAATCAACAAATTCTGAGGGAACCAGTCCATTTTTCTCCCAACCTTCAGCAATTGTCAAAACGCTCTTTTGCAGCTTTTCACCGTTTTGTGAGAAGTTATCAGTGCTTAGTAACGCCATTGGATATTTGCCGGCCTTAAAACGGGCAAACATCAGAGCAGTCAATGAAGCCATGTTGTTCTTTGGTGCTTCAGGACCGTTCTTAATATCGTCTTCAATCGCAGGCAATAATTGGCCTTGACTGTCCCAAAGGTTGTATCCTTTTTCAGTAATTGAGAAGGTTGCAAGCTGTAAGGCAGGATTTTCAAAAATGCTGAATAATTTCTTCCATCCATCAGGGTTACTTTGATCGAAGAAAAGTGAGTCTGAAACTGAAGCAAATAATTCTTTTTCAAATTTGCCATCTTCGTGGGTAATGACTCTTAAGATGCGATCGTTAAATTTTTTGTAGGCATCAGTTACAACATCTTTATCATGTGTTTCGGCAACGACAATACCGGCATCCAGATCGCCTGATTCAAGCAAGCGATCTGCAATTGCAGCGTGAAAAGCTCGGAATAAGTTACCACCGCCGAAGTGAACCCATTTGGTAGCACCGGTCTTTTGCTTAATATCGTAGGTTGGAACCTTAATCCCAGCATCGGTGAACTCTTGTTTATTGTTCAGGTAATCATCAGTAATTTTTACCATTAATTAAACCTCCCGTATTGCGTTACATAATCATTATTGAGGGCGTTCTCAGTGAGTTCGTCTGAACTAATACACCAGTCCACTGAATACGCTTTCGCTTTTATTATATTCTGATATATCAGATTGTCAATACCCCTGTTTTTAGGCAATCTTCGTTAACTTTTTCACCAATCTATGATAATATAATGGTATCTAAAGGAGACTTAAATATGTTGGATAACATGCGCAGCGATGCTTATAACGAAATTAAATACAAAATTATTCACTTTGATTACACTCCCGGTCAAAAGATTTCTGAAAAGTTAATTTCTCAGGAACTCAATCTTGGCCGAACCCCCGTTAGAGAAGCAATTATTCGAATTGAGCGAGAAGGCTTAATCGAAGTGATACCTCAGAGTGGTACCTATATCACCAAAATTGATATGGCAGATGCAAAGAATGCGCGCTTTGTCCGTAGTTGTATTGAGCCTAAGGTTATGGTTGACGCTGCAATCAACATCTCCGATGAGGAAATTGCTGCGATCCAACAAAATTTGGAGCAGCAAAAACAAACGGCTCTCCAAAATGAACCCGATAACTTCTTTGATTTGGACCAGCAGTTCCATCACGAATTCTATAACGTCGTCAACAAGGACACTGTTTGGCAATGGCTTCAGATTAACAACACCCAGCTCAACAGATTTCGGAGATTGCGTTTAAAAGAAGCCGAATTGGATTGGGATACATTAACCAATCAACATAATGCAATTTTTGAGGCAGTTAAAAACAAAGACATTGATGACTTAAGCTTCTTGGTAACGCAACACCTTCACTTAATGCTGCTGGAAAAGCAAAAGGTGGTAGAGGCGTATCCGGATTATTTCAAAAATTAGTGTGCGACAAGCAATGGGTGATGCGGTTTCTAAAGGTGCTTTGATTAAAGCCATGGGTTTAAGGCTTTGATTGAAGCACCTTTAGAAGTTAGCATCAGTTGCGTCGGAGCATAGCTCAAAAGCTGCCCAGTCATCTCAAAAAATATCTATCACGACTCCTCGGAGCACAAGTTAAAAAATACGGTGGTGAACGGTCCTTGTTCATTACCGTATTTTTTGACTTGTGTAGTAGAGGTCTGGGTCGTCGGAGCTCATTTTCAAAAATTAGTGTGCGACGAGCAACGGGTGATGCGTTTTCTAAGGGTGCTTTGATTGAAGCCATGGGTTTAGGGCTTTGATTAAAGCACCCTTAGAAGTTAGCATCAGTTGCGTCGAAGCATAGTTCAAAAGCTGCTATTTCTGGCAGTAAAAGATTGCGCCAACCATCACGAACACATGTGGGTTCAGGATGGTTGACGCTTTTTTAGTAGAGAGCTGACGATCTCGCATTTTACCGGTCAAATTGGGTTACTGATGATCCGAAATATTCCTGATTTGTAATTTTTCGATTCATCGAAGTGTTAAAATAGTAATATAATTACTCAGAGGGGGAACTAATATCACAAAGAAAACTACATACCAAAGCCGCTTCTGGTGGCTGCTCACCAGATCACTTATCATTTCACCATTGATTGTCGGTGCCGCCGGGGTCTTTGCCGTCGGTTGGTGGTGGGCAATGCTTCCAGCACTCATTTTGAACGCAATCTATTGGTACCGCTATAACAGTAAACATGGACTTCATAATTTCAAGAACCAGCTCCTAGCCTTAGTCGTTTCATTTATCTATTATTTTGGCCTGCTCTCAGTCGCCCTGGCGATCAGTCACTATAATTACCTGCAGCTTCCAGTCTGGTTTCCCGCTTTCTTCTTTCCCTACAACCTGACCAGCTTAACAATCGCGGTCGGCATGTTCTACGACAACCTTGGCTGGATGTTCATCGGAACCTTTTGGTCGGCTCTCCTGGGGATTGGTTTGTATCAGGCCAGAACCAAGCAACTACCAAAGCTTAATGGAAAACAACTAACCGGCTTAGTCGTCCTCATGATTGTCAGTCTTTTACCGATCTACCAAAATTTCGCCAATAATCTAAAATTCACCAATTCTTACGGTGAAGTCAGCTCACTGCATTTAAGTCAGTATCGACCATTTGCAGGCAGTAAGCACTTGGCAACAGTACATAAATCGACCAACCTGAGTATCCCAAGCGACTATCCCAAATTAAATGGGGCCACCGCCCTTTATCCTGTCTATTCAGCAGCCGCACAAGCCTTGTACAAAGGCGTTTCACCAAAGCAGGGAGCAAAATTGGTTCGAGTGGATTCAACGCCCAAAGCATTCAACAGCCTGTTAAAGAAGAAATCTGATGTCATCTTTATGGCGAAACCTTCAACCACCCAATTTAAAGCAGCCAAAGCGCAGCACGTCGATTTGAAATTGACAAAAATTGGTACCGAGGCATTCGTATTTTTTGTTAATCAAAAAAATCCCGTCAGCAACCTTTCAGTCAAACAACTTCAGTCTATCTATCAGCAGAAGACGCTTTTCTGGTCCAGCGTTGGTGGCCAATTCAACTACATTCAGCCCTTCCAACGTCCTGAAGGTTCCGGGAGCCAAACAGCCATGGAACAGATGGTGATGAAGGGTCGTAAAATGGTCAAACCGATGCGTTACCAAGAATTTGATGCCATGGATGGCGTGGTAGACGGTGTCGCCGGCTACAACAACCACACCAATGCGATTGGTTATTCATTTAGATTTTTCGCAACCCAAATGATGCACAATCAACGGATCAAACTCATCAAGATTAACGGTGTCGCGCCCACCCCACAAAACATCCGTAACGGCAAATACCCGTTGGTGGGCAGCTTCTACGCCATTACCCGAGGTCATCCTTCAAGAAATAGCCGGCGACTCATTGCCTGGCTGAAAAGTGACGATGGGCAGACTTTGATCAATCGCACCGGATACGTCGGTATCAAAAAGTAACGATAAGAAGCATCACAAATAAGCAGACAAAAAGACGCAACCAGCGAACACGGAATTGTTCGTTGATTACGCCTTTTGTGTATCAAATATTTGAAATCTTAGTTAGCTGATGAAGCAGCATTGTCTGCAGCCTTTGCAGCGGCAGCCTTGCTTGCTTCGTCACCATTAATCATGTTGTACTTCTTTTCGTAGTGAATCATTGCAAATCCGGCAATCCCGAAGATCGCAACGATTCCAACAAAGCCCCACATGGTCATCTTAATCGTGCTTGGAAGAACCAATAGTGGTGTGAACATTGCAAGGATCCCACAGAGGAACCGTGAGACACCGTTGATAAAGCCTTGGATACTTGCCCGAATTTCTTCAGGGAATGATTCTTGGGTCCATACCTTGTAAATTGCTTCACCTGAAAGCATACTTCCAACACCCCATACCAGCATGAAGGCAACGATCAAGGCGATTGAAGTAGCACCAAATACAGCCAAGCCGCCCATCGCGATCAAAGCAAAGATAACACCAAGTGTGAACCAAGTATTTCGTTTTGCAGAACCGGCGATTGTAACGTAGAAGCCTAAGATAAATAAGGCAGCGATATGCAATCCCAAACCAATACCGGTTGATAAGGTCTGTGATGCGCCAGCCTTAACAAACATGAAGGTTGTAAATTGACCAAACGTGTTGGCAACGAAGTTCCAGAAGATGTAGTAAATTGCGATTGCAGCAAACAAACGAATGTAAATGCTGCTTCTTTCACTTCTAAAGAGAACTTGCATAACTGATGCTCTTTCGGTTGGTTTGACTTCTAAAGCAGCTTCTTTGGCTGCTAAACGGTCTGCAGCTTCCTTGTGCAATACTCGAATGGCTTTGGTAAATGTCCGCCATACCCAAAGAATCAAAGCAACAATTGCAAAGAAGCCAAACACAATTCGACCACCTGTAACACTCATCGTTGAAACAACAAATGCGGCACCAGTTGAAACAAATTGACCAACTTGCCAGAAGATCTGAGTTGAAGCAACCATTTCGGAAGCCATCTTCTGATTTGGCGCATCCCTTGAAATAACCGTCAATGAGACTGGCAAATCAGTACCAGAAGCAATCCCACAAATGACCACCCCGGTTAAAAGCATCAAGTACCCATTTGAGAAGACACAGATACCGGCACCAATTGCATATAAAAAGTTAACCCAGTCAAAAATAGCAATAATTCCAACTTTGTCGGCAAAACGACTACCAAAGATTGATCCAAACGCAATGGCGAAAGTTAACGCGCCAGAAATGACACCAACCTGACCATTAGTTAAATGAAGGCCCAGTTGCCAAACAGTGATTGTACTTGCCAAACCAACAATAATTCCTGAACCCAGCATTGACCCAAGGCCTGCTGAGACACTTAAATTCCAGTATCTACCCAGATTTTTCATAATTCTGATCTCCTTATTGTCCCTTAGGACGATTCAAAATATGCTACTATAAACGATTAATTGATGCTGTACGAAATTTGATATTGACCGGATCCCAGAACCACTTGGTTCGTATCCGTCGGCATCCCCCCTAAATCGGATCCGTGACGATCTTCAACTTCAATTAGTTGACTATTCTCAGGTAAAATGATGGTTCCCTTTGAATTCATTGGAATCTCAACCGTCATAACCTGCTTGGTATCTTGAACCGATAATTTGGCTTTAATAATGCCCTTCGATGACGGCGTTTCGACACTTAAGTTGTGCAGATTGCCTGGTCGAATTTTGATGTTAAATGTTTCAAATCCAGGCTTGGTTGGGTTGATTCCCATAATCCCTTGAACAATCGTTAGACCTGGCGTTGCCCCCCAAGGATGTGACATTGTCATGTTTGGCTTGTAGTGATTACTCCAAGCTTCTGGGGCAATGGTTGCCTTTAAGGTATTCAAGATTGCGGCAAACGTCTTTTGGTCTTTCCGGTCGTCAGGGTTGGTTAACAAGCGAACCGCATCAGCGGCGTGACCGCTATCGATCAATCCTTTAAGCATGAAGTAGATAAAGTAAATGCTGCCAACAAAATGACCGTCGTTGGCGACAAATTTGCTCATCTTGTCCGCCATTTTTTGATCATCATAGACCCCGTAGCAAAGCGCGTAAGCTGTTGAATGATGGGCTGTGTGCTCGTTAACTGTGAGATCGGCATTCAGTGAATCGTAGAAGCGGCCGGTTTCAGGATTGTATAACCGGGCAATCATTTCCTTCTTGATTCGTGTAGCACGACTTCGATAATGTTCAGCATCTGCCTTGTGGCCGGTCGCTTCGGCAATCTTGCTCATGCTTAAATAAGCACCGTAGAAAATTGCGTTAAATGGTGCGTTGTACTCACCTTCAACGAAACCGTCCCGTTCCGGAATTGGCCAGTCAATCAAGCCGTCGTTGGTAACCAAACCAACTTTTTCATCGAAGTTATCGACTCCCTTAGTGTTTTTCAATGAGCCGGTAAAGTTTTGTGACGCCCCGTCAAAGCTTTCTTCGTTTTTCCCGCGGTTCAACTTGTAGGTTAAGTCGGTATAACGGCTATTCATAAAGGTATCATCGCCGGTGTACAAGTAATCCTGCCAAGCCATTTCAATGCTATAAAGCTTGTAGTCTTCAGGCCAGGTTGGGTTATCAATCAGGTAGTCCATACTGTGTCTGTTGAGTGAATAATTCGAAGAAACCACAAAGCTGGTATTTCCGTTAACCAGCAGGTCACCTTCATAAGGACGGCGTTCACGTGCTTGAGAATCCACATAAACGTCCTGATTGGTTGCCTTGATCGTGTACTTAGACATCTCGTACTCACGGTTCAACAAGTCATTATCGCTTTCAAAGCTTGATTCTTGCGATTCAAACGGCTGTTCGATTGCCCAACCATTAATGTCGTTTTCGTGTAAATCGCCTTGGAAACCAACCAATTCGATATAGCGGAAGTTCTTAACTTGAAGCGTTGTAAATTGATTTTGACCCTTAACGAATGTCCAGCTTTCGACATAATCAGGACCAGCAGCTAATTCGTGACGAACATGTCCATCATCCTTTAGTTGCTCACCCATCAATACGGTGACTCGCTGATTAAGTGGACTATCAAGGTTGACCTTTAGACTTCCAATGATTTCCTTACCAAGGTCAATCAAGTAATCCTGTTCGCCAAGCTTGACAATCTTTTTGCTGGGTTCGTTGGTTTCAAATCGACGCGTGTTTTGACTCCGGTACGGAATGAATTCCTCATCATCGAGAATCATTGCCTCGGGATTGACCCAGGCTTTGTCCCAAACCTCATCATCAAATTCAACTTCAGACCAATTTTGTGGATAATATCGCATATCAACATTTTCAGAAATCATTCCGAAGTAAATACTTCTGATCTTAACACCGTAGTCCCCAAAGGCACTGCTGCCGTCTAAGGCTTTCCAGCGATTGTCAGTCACGAGAATTTGTTTCTTTGAGCCGTCAGTCAGATAAACTTCAAGCTTGCACCAAAACGCTTTACGATCTGTTTTGGCCGTTGCCAGAGCAGCAATTACGTTTTCGCCGCTGGCCAGCTCCTCTGTGACGTCATACTTGTTGTAATAAATCCCAGTCTTGTCTGAACCATAGTAATGAACTTGTCGATGGGCCGAGCCGACTCCAACATTTTTGCCGTTAACAGCGATATCAAACCCTTGGATAAACAATGGTTCATTTCCACGAGAAAACGCGGTAATAACTGCAGTGTCAACGTCGTCCATATTGAGATTGAATCTCGGGCTGCGAAGAAAGACGACATTTCCAAGCTTCGGCAGTTCATTGTCTGACTTAGGCGTTGCTTCTGCCCATATTCCCATTGGCGATTGTTTTTGAGGGGCATCGGTACAGATAAATTTGTTTGGTTCTGAAAAACCGCTTTCGTTCCCAAAATTGTCTTGGACTCGAACCTGCCAGTAATAGACCTCGCCTGCGGCCAACTTGTCTTCTAGGCCGGGTACTTCGACACCAGTATTTTCAGTAGATTGAACCCAGCCGCTATCAAACCGATATTCGTGATTAATCAGTTGGTGTAATCGTTTTGAGACAACCACCTGATAAGCAGACTGCGTGCTATTGGCAAGGTTACTGTGATCCCACCAGCTAAAGCGGGGTGCTTTGTCCACGTTATAAGCAAATTCCATTAAATTAACGTTTAAATGTGTCGGTATTAATAAAGATTGATTATCTTTCGCCAAAATATTACCTCCAAGCGTTTATTGATGATCATCTGGCCAAACGTCCGCATACGGAACACCAGTTAAATCAGTAACGGTTTTAGCAACTTCCGGTTCAACATCGGATTTACTGCCGCCGTTTCTCAATCTGGTAATTTCCTCAAGAACAACCTGATGGGTTTGCTTGTTCAGCTTGAATGTCAATGCGACAAGCAAAGCCAAAATAATCAAGCCACCAGTTCCTAAAAGAAGAATCAATGCAATCGCGTGTTGCGTCTCTAACGGCTGTGTTGCTGCATTCTTGGTAAATCCGTTGCTATCAAGAATGAACCCGACCGCAATCGTTGCCACGGCCACCGTTGACTTACGAGTAAAACTCATCACGGCAGCAAATACCCCGGCACGACGGCGTTTCGTCACAATTTCATCTAGATCAGGGATAAATGGGAAGACATTCCAAGGTGTAAATTCCAAAGTCGCCCGACCAATTTGATAGAACAATGAAATGAAGAATAGTAACAAAATTACGTGGTTGGTAATGTGAAATTGGAAAATCAGATAATACCCGACTAACATGAAAAGCATTAATCCATAACCAACTTCATACAAGAACTTCGGTCCAAACTTAACCATTCCAAATCCAGCGACAATAGTTACCAATAACCCAATCAGGGAAAGTGACAACATGTTTGCCGCAACGGTTGCGGATAATCCCAAACAGTAAATACAGAAGTATGCAAACACGGTATTGAAGGTATCTTTACCAGTGAAAGAGAACAAGTAAATTAATAGATGTTTCCTAAAGCTCTTAATTCTGAGGGTTGAGCCATAATCACAAAGCAACCCCCAAACTCGTTGGAGAACACTGCCTTGATTAACAGAATCTTTTTCCAACTCCTTGGCCATTTCCGGCGTAACCGGCTTTTCCCAAGTAACTGAGTAACATACAAAAACCCCAATCGCAAAAATAATAGCAAATAATGTACCATTAACTAAGAATGGCAATGGGCTGTGTTGTCCCATAATCGCAAACAACTGGCCTGGAATAAATGTTGCCAGGAACGTGGCTCCTGCAGAAATAAACATTCTGGCAGAAGATAGCTTCGTTCGCTGGGTGTAATCATCTGTCATTTCATTTGGCAATGTTTCGTAAGGAATCATCATTGCACTAGAAATCACTTCGAAGACCATGTAAGTGACAAAATAATACCAGTAGTTCATTCCGGCTATCCACAGCGTGATGTATAACAACATCAGTGGAGACCCAATTAAAAGGAAGAAATGCCGGCGGCCAAAACGTTGACCCAACTTCGTCTTGTAGAAGTTGTCAGTTAAACTTCCCATCAACAAACTACAAATCGCGTCCGCAACTCGTGCTGCACCAATAATTGATGCACCTTCGACAGCAGTCAAATTACAGTATGAGGTGTAAAAGAAAAGCATCCAGGCACCGATGATCGTCATCGAACCGCCACCCACGAAATCAACAATTCCGTAGCCGATGCCACGCCAAATCGTAATCTTCCGCGGCGTATACACCCTATTTAGCTTTGACATATTTTAAAACCTCCTAACACCAAATTTCGTTGGAACAAATGAAGTTACCTCCTGTCATTGATCATCTAATATATCAAACTAATATATGAACAGTCTTAGCATATCTTGTGATGCACGCCTGGTCAATAAAGCGTTTTCAAAAAGGATCATATCAATACGGTTAATGCAGTCAAATGCCTGCTAGAGTGAGGATTACGGCTGCTAGAGAAAGTTTGTTAAGGATTCAAAAATATGTATATATGATACCTTTAACCAGTCAACCAGAGTACAGCTTCACAAACTATTTGTTCATTGGGGTATTACATTCGGTAGTTAAAGCTGGGCAAAATAAAAGCACCCTATTCACTATATTGTTTTACTAAAATACTAATAAATACTAGTAAAACTAGTGTTTAGGATGCACAATTTTAATCAAAATTAATTATTGAAGTGTTTTTTTGCGACTAGCACTCGGCGCCACTTTATACAAACTAATATATTTCTTGTAGAAAAACGTTCGGTTCTTAATCCCGACTTCTTTGATTATCTTGGAAACTGGTAGATTAGTTGAAGTAATTAAGATGTTTGCCTTCATTAATCGCTGCTTTGTGAGGACGTTTGAGAAGGTATCCCCGACCTCTCTTTTGAACAAATTACTTAGATAGTTACGGTTATAGTCGTATTTAGCCGCTAATTTTTCTAGGGTTACGTCCTTGTAGTTTGTATTGATTTCCTTTAAAAGCTGGACAGCGATTTCCTGCGATTTGGACATCGAGATCTGCGTATCAATCTTGTAATTTCGTACCAACTGAGCAATTAATATGGACAGATACGACACAATAATCGTATCGGAAAAGTCCCGTTCAAGAAAGTACTCTTCAATAATTCGATCGAGCGTTTCCTGGACTTCGCTTTGGCTTTCGTGGCCAAACACAAGATAGTGCAACTTGCTGTCGTCACCCATTTTCCGGTTGATTAAAAAATCGTACAGGACGCTTTTACTGCTCCGTAAGTCGCTGAGTAAATCCAAATTAATTTCTTTATCCTGAAATAAAATGTTAATCAATAGATCATTGGTCCCTAAATAACCGACCGAGTGCTTGCAGCCAACGTCAAGCAGGAGGACATCGCCCTGCTCTAAATGAACCGGTTGTCCCTCCACAACTTCATCACACGAACCGCGCAGCATATAATTAATTTCCAAAAATGTATGTGAATGAGTTGGATATTCTGCGTACCGATTGTGTTTGCTAACATAAATATTTTTATTTTTAAATAGTGCATTCCCAATGATCGGCGTTCGTTCTTTCTGTGATAACGCCGAATCATAAACGTCAATTGGCAAATCATTATGAAACTCCAGGTTCTTGAGTTGCTCTCTTTCAAGCGGCGTGGTCTTCATGAGTTTATTTAAAATTGTATCAAGCATCGCAAAATCTTCCTTTTGATCAACTGTCTTATAAAACTTAACTTAAGTATTGTATTTTAAACTATCGGATTAATCTCTAACTTATTGAACGATTCATTGTACCACATTTACACATCAGAAAAGGTGGCGGAAGCACTACTTGATGGAAAAGAATGCTTCAATCACAATAATATATAAAAACAGGTGTGATCAACGAACATAAATTCGTCCTTTGATCACGCCTGTTTTATCTGTGTTAAAAGGTGACGTCTACCCCACAGCATCTTGGAATCGCCTCAAATTAAATATCTAATCAATTCCCCGACAATCCGATGAGCTAATTTTTTATATCCAAGGGGACTGTAGTGCGTCCCGTCTGGCATGTAACGTTCGCTATTATCCAAAAATGGTGAAATGCCACTTATATTGAATAAATCAATAACCGGAAGGCTGTAGTGATGGCATATATCAATCATTGCAGCATTGTAGTTTGCCTGGGTATTACCAGCTGCATTTTTTTGAAAGGAGTTCGGATAAGGCTTTGAAGAGTGTGCAAATGAACTTTTGGTTGCCGTCATAAATATTAATACTGCGTCTGGGTAATGATCATTTAATCCGTTAATGATAATATCCAATGCACCAAGAAATTTATGTGGGTCTTTATTGCCTATAGTTCCAATCGGCACATTATTGACAAAATCATTAATCCCCCCAAATACAACAATGTAGTCAGCGCTTTTATCCATATCCAAGTAACGTTCGACAAAACTGTCCTGTCGATCTTCTGACAGCGCAATGCGTGAACCTTTTTTACCAAAATTGTTGACTTGCTTAAACGGAATGAGCTCTTGTAAGTGGGAAGTCCATGAGATGGCATTCCCACCCCCTCCAGTGCTGTCATCACCCCAAGTTGTTGAATCGCCAAGACAATTAATCGTTTTATCAGCAAAGTACTTTTCATCTAGCACTATTTTCGTCCCCTTTTAAACCACTTATTCGTAGTTGAGTAAATATCCAAAATCACTTTACAATACAACTGTAAGCGCTTCACAAAATAAATTCTTTGCAAAGTTTGCCATTAGATTTGCAAAAAGACAGAAAATAGATCATTTCTAATAGATGTTGTTTGTTTCAATTATGAGCATCATGAAAGGGGGCATTAGTATATAAAATAAGTCCATTAAGCTCACCCACATTCAAACCTGCCCAACTGACGACCGCAAACCAATTGCAGCGTCTAGTCCTGTGGACTGCAGCCCTGACCCTTTCAAACATTTTTGATACCACCAAGCCGAAACGCGTTCCGACGACCCTGGATCTTACACGTAAATAGAAAAGGTGCATCAATGGACAAACAACTTTTGAGGACAGCGACTGCAGCCCTGACCCCTCCTCCATACATTTTTAATACGACCAAGCCGAAACGTGCTCTTCAAGCCAGCTTTCTCCGCTTAACAAAATAACAGGAAGCAATGTGCAAAAAACGCACATCACTCCCTGTTATTCCGTTAATGCTCAAAAGCTAAACGGCTTGAAGAGCACTCTTATTTCTTCATATCCATCGCATGGCCACCGAATCCGTGACGCAATGCTGATACGACTTTACCTGTAAATGTATCTTGTTCCATTGAACGTGTACGTGCATACAATGCATCAGTGATAACTGGAACTGGGATGCCTTGGTTGAGGGCTTCTTGAACAGTCCACTTACCTTCACCTGATGAGAACATCTTGCCTGAGATTTGGTCCAAGTTGGCGTCGTTGGCAAATGCTTCCTGTGCCAATTCCATGAGCCAGCCACGGATAACTGATCCGTTTACCCAAACTTTGGCAACTGCTTCGTTGTCGTAGTCGTATGGGCTGTGGTCCAAAACATCGTAACCTTCACCGATAGCTTCCATCATACCGTATTCGATACCGTTATGAACCATCTTCAAGTAGTGACCTGAACCTGGCTTACCAGTGTAAAGGTAACCGTCTTTTTGTGAAATGCCTTCAAATAATGGTTTGATATGGTCGAATGCTTCTGCACTAGTACCACCGATCATGAAGTTACCACCGTTCAAAGCACCGTTCTTACCACCTGAAGTACCACAGTCAAAGAAGTTAATGTCTTTTTCTTCAGCGATCTTACCATGACGAATGGAGTCTTGATAGAATGAGTTACCACCATCGATCAAGTAGTCACCCTTTGAAAGAAGGCCAACCAGTTCAGTAACAGTTGAGTCAGTTGGCTTTCCTGCAGGAACCATGATCCAAACAGTGCGTGGTGCGCTTAATTTGCTTACCAGGTCAGCGTTGCTTGATGCTGGAGTAGCACCTGCTTCTTGAGCCAACTTGATGTTGTCTTCGTTCAAATCAAATGCAACAACTTCGTTTCCGTTACGGATCATGTTCTTAACAAGGTTAAGACCCATTTTTCCAAGACCAATCATACCAATTTGCATAAGTATTCGTACCTCTTTCGTCTTATATATTAGTTAGTTACTTACCTACGACAATATTATATATTTTGAAAAGAATTTTCGCAAGCTTTATTGAACATTATTTTCAAAAAAGTTGAAGCGATCTGAAAAAGCTGTGTAAATTCTCAATAAATACCGTCATGACAACGTTTTCATTAGGAGCCCACTTTATTCTGTCTTAAATTAAGAAATCCGATTATTGAAAATATTTTACACTTTTGACCAGTGTCGGCGTAAAACTGCCGTCCCACTTAAACATAAAAGCCCAATCAAACTCAGAGTTGCGCCGAGTAAAAGCCCCTTAACGTGATAGTTAAACGCCACTCGGTGGAATCCCGGCGTTAACTGAACACCCGTCAGTCCATCGGCAACCTTCTTCAATGGTTGTGGCTTGCCGTCAACGCTCACCTGCCAGCCCTTATCAAACGGAATGGTGATCACTAATGTCTGAGCTTGTCTCCCAACATTCACCGTTCCTTCAAAATGGCTGCCATGTTCATTTAATTTGTTTTGATGTTTCAACTTGAACTTATGCTGCTTCGAATAACTGATCACCTTATCAAACTCAGCCGTATCAACGCCGGAAAGATCGTTACTCAGACTTGGCAGTTCACTGGCCGAATGAATTGTAAGTGTCGACGTCTGTCCCTTTTGCAAGTCTCCCATTGGTACCATTTCAGTGCCGAGACTGCTATAAAGTGTCGATAATCGCTGCCCGTTGACGTAAAAATTCACATCATACAATCTAACACCAGGAATATATAGATAGTGTGGCCCAGTGGTATTCGCCCGAAATTGGATCCGATATTCAAAGAAATCCCGGTGGACTTGTTTTGATTCCGTCATGATCGTCGGCTTGACCAAATACTGGTTATGGTCTCCAGAAACCGCCTGAGTGAATTGATTCAAATTCGTAAATGCCTGATCGTGCTTTAAGTTTAAGTTTTGAATTCGATTATTCGCCATAAATCCCAGACCAGCCGCGTCCTTTCTGACAGTCAGCTGATTATTTCCATGGTCGCCAATAAAGTACGAATATTTTAAGCCAAAGAAATAATTGGTGATGGCAGTTCCGCCAAGCATATCAATGCGTCGAATATTTCGAGTTGAAAAGCCAAGATTGCCCAACACATGATGGGTATTGGCATTCAAGGTAGAACTATACGAACTAATGCCGTGATTTCTAAATAAAAACGAATCGTTATAACCGTTGTATGGAACCTTGAAGAGATGTCTGAATGGTTCATTAATCACCGTGAACCGATAAAAACCATTATCATCACGATAACGCTTTTCAACCGCGCCAATCAGCTTGGTAGACTTTGTATAAGTCCTTTCGAAATCCTGTTGGTTTCCAAACGGCGCCCCATCCGTTGCAATTAGGAAGTTCAAGCCCAGTTCGAACATCAAAATAATCCCCAAGAAAATTTTGCTCATGCGATGATGCCGACCGACACCAATCATCGCAATCACCGTCACGATGATAAAGGCAATTGCAAATCCCAAGACAATCGGGCGAACCGATAGCTGCGAAATATCAAACGTATAAGCTGTCATCTTCTGTTGCTCGATATGGGCAAATAGATAGCCAATCGCAATTGCAATTCCCAGGCCCAGTCCAGAGCGGACTAACAGCTTTGTTTCCGAGAACATCCCCTGCATATATCCTTCATAGACCACCATGATAATTGCGAAGCTGAATAAAAAGACCATCCTAAACGGAAAGCCAGCTGGCTGTTGAAACATATGCCAGATGGTGTTCAACGGCAAAAACCACATGCCAACAAAAATGCCGCCAATTAAGATGCCCGCCGACTGCTTATCGCGTTTACTAATCCGTTGAGAAAAGAAGTAGACGATCGTTCCAATGATAAACAGCGTCCCAGTAAAGAAGCTCGGATTATGGGCTAAACGGCCGGCAAAATCGTTGCCGCCAACCCCCAGATTGACTGGGAAACTGAAGCCAAAGGTTCCTCTAAACAGAAAATTTGATATCAAGAGGTCTTTTTTACCTGTCGCCAACATCCCTAATGCGGTCGGAATCAATACAACGGCCGAAACCATCGCTGATAACAATGAATACCACAGAAACCAACCGAGCGGTTTCCGGTTGACATCAATACTTTGAGAAAATGTTAGCTTGATTGGTTGATCTTTTTTAATCAGGTAAGCCACGTACAACACGTTGAAAATACAAATAATGTAACCCATATAAAAATTGGTCATGATAATCACGATGAGGCTAAAGACGTACAGACCGCCTTTGCCTTCATAAAACAATTTTTCAAGCCCATAAATCATAATTGGCAGCCAAATCAAGGCATCCAGCCACATCAGGTCATAGAAATACATTGCCACAAAGCCACACAGGCCGTATGCCAAACCGCCATATATCGCCATCAGATCATACTGGCGGTATTTTTGCCCCAAAAACGCACTCATGGAAACGGCACACAAAATGAGCTTCAGCCAAATGATGAGATCAATTGCAATCGGCAACTTGGCAGTACTGAAGAACAAAATAATAACGTTTAGTGGGCTAAGCAAATAATAGGCATAGATTGGCACCAAGCTATCCCCAATTGACATTAAGAAGGAATAACCTGAAAAGCTGAAGTGTGCCAACTGACGTTTGAGCTCGGCCAAAAATTGGAGGTATTGCGTGGACAGGTCACTAACTAATAAGTTGTGAGCCCCAAATGGTGCGATCCCCATAATGGCAAATAAGGCACTGACTAACAAAATCGGCATCAGTACCGCTAATATGTAAAATTTCAGACGTGTTTGCCCGTTACGCTGTGACAACATTTTTTCCACCCCAAATTGGATTTTCGGTTTCCAAGCTTCATCATTCCATGCTTGTAACACTCCTAATTATAGCTTTTCGCATGGTATATACGATAAATTACTCTTTTTCCTTTACTAACAATTAAAAACTTTGATGAATTGTTACATTTGACCCCCTTAACTTGTAACAAAAGTCCCAGTTTGAGTCAATTTGTCCTGATATTACCAATGATTTAAAAATATATTCGATAAATTAATATATTTGTTCACTTTTTTAAAGAGGCCTAACCCCCGCCACCTTGCACATCCGCGGGATACGTAAAATGTGAAATATGTTTCTTAACATTTATGAAACAATCCTGATACTGGTTGGTAGTATTCATTTCATATAATTGTTCTTGTAAGTTTTTAGAGGAGGACTATTGATGACATTTAAATTCAAAAAAATAGCCGGCCTATTAATGGGTGCCATGGCAGCATTCACCATCAGCGTGAATGCATCAGCTGCCAAGACAAAAATTGCTGATGTTTCTCAATATCAAGGAAGCATCAATTGGAGCAAGGCCTCCAAGCAATTAAAATTTGCGATCATCCGGGTCCAACATGGTGACACCGGCGATGCAGATTTCAGAATCGATACACAAAAAGATATCAACGCCAATGGCGCATATAAATATAACGTTCCTTTCGGTCAATACGGTTACGCGGAATTCAGTAGCGTGGCTGATGCCAAAAAAGAAGCCCGTGACTTTTACAAGCGTTCAAGTTCCAAAGCCCGTTTTTACGTTTTGGACAATGAACATCGTAAGGGAAAGGGTTCGGAACAATCTTACGTCAACGCGTGGTTATCTCAGATGAGAAAGTTAACCAAGAAGCCATTGGTTTACTACTCATATCAAAACTACGTGAACGTTCATAAAATCAATTATTCCAAGTTTGACGGTTCGTGGATCGCAAATTACTCCGCTCAGCCAAACGTCACAACCGACCTGTGGCAATACACATCAAAGGGTCGTTTGAGCGGAATCAGCGGCAACGTTGACTTAAGTAAGGTTGTTGACAGCTCAACCGTCAACTCTTGGCTTAAGACAACCTCAGCCGATGTTGCCAAGCCAACATACTTCACATCACTTCCAAGTGATAAGCAAGTCACAACGTCAAAGAACATTTACGAATATCAAGATGTCAATTTCAAGAGTCGAGTTTCAAAGATTACTGCTGGCAAGTCGCTTTCAGTTAAATCAATCACTCGTTCAAATGGTGGAGCTTACCGGTTCCAACTAACCAACGGAAATTACATCACAGCTAATAAAGCATACGTAACTGACTAATTTAACGAAACTAACGATATAGTAAAGGGGAATTTTATCTTGTCACACAGTATTATCAAATCAGCCTTAAAACCACTCATATTAATCGCAACTTTGTTCGCTTTTGCCGTAACGACTTATACAGCAGCTACCAGCGCTGATGCAAGTAGTTCCGACCAATCATATTCAAAAGTTTACAAGGAAGCTAAGAAACACCTTGGCGCTCGTTATGTATATGGTGCAATTGGCCCTACCAACTTTGACTGCTCAGGATTCACTAAATTTGTTTACAAAAAGTCAATCAAGAAGTCAATTCCTAGAACTGCCCAAGCCCAATACAACGGAACCAAGAAAGTTTCTAAGAGTAACATCAAAAAAGGTGATTTGGTATACTTTGGTGGCAGTAAGCACAGCATTTCCCACGTTGGGATGTACATCGGCAATGGCCGCATGATCGATTCACAAAATCGAGGCGTCGTTACTGAAAATGTTTACTCACCATGGTGGCACGTAGTCGGATTCTCCCGTCCAGCTACTTTGAGTTATGACGATTAATTTTAACGGATCATATAAAACATATAAAATACCAGCAGCAGGCAAATTTGCTTGTTGCTGGTATTTTTTGTAGCCCATGTCAATGTCCGTTTGAAATGATTAACTACTCAATTCGCGTTAAAATTTGAATTGATCAACAACTTCAAAGGTCACATTTTCATTTGCCTTGAGCAGCTTGGCGACTGGGCAGGTATCCAGTGCTTCATCGACTATCTTTTGTGCTTGCTCATCGTCTAATTCATGGAAGAGAATTTGGCAACGAACAACAAACTTGTAGCCCTTCGTGTCTTTAAGTCCGTCAACTGCGGTATGAATGATTGTGTCGGGCTTAATATTATACTTACGTTCAACCATGCCAATCGTTGCGTTAAAACATGTACTGAGCGCAAAACCGATAAATTGTTCCGGATTGCTCCCGGGGCTGTCAATTAATGAACTGCTTACACCGAGGGCTAATCCTTCATTCCCACGAACGAAACTTTCACCAACCAATCCATGCTCGTTAACAACTTCAGTATGATAAAGTGATCCGTCAACAGCCATATATTATTCCTCCTAATTCGCAAATCCGTTACTTCATCCAACACCCTTATGATATGTGATTTAAAAACACAAGTCCATCAAACAGCTCTTCTAATTGTTAGCGCTTACTCTGTCGATTTATTCCCCGTTGCGCACCAAATTTTGGTACACTGGACTTTGGCGCAAAAATTCGAATGAAAGAAGGTCAACTAATGCCCAGAAAAGAAATGAGTCTCAAATGGCTGATCATCGGTGCGATGTTCAGTAGTGTCGGCATGAGCTTTGTCTGGCCGCTAACAAGTGTTTACCTACATGATCGACTCGGCGTTTCGCTCACTTGGATTGGGATCGTCCTGCTGTTTAACTCGCTGGCCAGTGTCTTGGGGAGCTATCTTGGCGGTTACTTATACGACCGCAAAAACCCCTATCACTTGCTGATCGGCGGCGTGTCGGGAACGACTCTCACCTTGATTGCCCTCACACTGTTTCATGGCTGGCCGACGTTTGGAATTATTTTATTTTTCAACGGAATTGCCAGTGGTTGGAACGTTGCGGTGGTTAACTCGATTGGAACCAGTATCAAATCAGAGGACAGCCGCTATATTTTTAACATGCTGTACTTCGCGCAAAACTTGGGGATTGTCATTGGAACGTCACTCGTCGGTTTCATTTACAGCATCAGCGTTACCCTGATGTTCGTGGTGGCCACAACGTTATTTCTGATTTTCCTGATCATTGTCCTGCTGGAATTCAAACCTGCAGCAAATAAGTCCGATAAAAAAGTGTCTGACACAGAAAAAACGACTTGGAGTTCAAAATCTCTTCCCAAAGCAAATGCCATTATGTTATTTACCTTTTTCCTATCACTATTTATTATTTGGATCATGTACCAGCAATGGGTTTCCAACCTATCCGTTTATATGACTGGTATTGGCATTCCGCTCCGTAATTACAGCTTCCTTTGGACCATCAACGGCGGTGTGATTGTTGTCAGCCAAATTATCATCAACTGGATTTCCCGATACCACGAAAATATGATTCTGGAAGTTTTCTTTGGTATCTTTTTGATGGCCAGTTCGTTTGTGGTCCTGATCTTCGCCAAGACTTATCCATTTTTCGTCTTGGCAATGGTGACGTTGACAATCGGTGAGGCAACTGCTTTGCCAACGATTCCGGCGTTGGTCAATACGTTAACACCAGTTGAAGCCAAGGGGCGCTATCAAGGCCTCATTCAGTCGTGGGCGTCTGCCGGACGTGCCCTCGGGCCTTTATTCGGCGGCTTGGTGATTGAAATGTCCTCCTACACGGCACTGTTTATCATTGCCACCAGCGCAGTCATGTTAGTGCTGATTGGCGTAATCGTGCTATGGAATATCTTGCATGGTAAATTGGTGATGTATCGTTAGCGTTTCATTATTTGGATAGTAAAAGGCCTCCGCGAAAAGTGCGGAGGCCTTTGTTAGTTGTTTTAAGTTTTAGATCTACTACCTAGAAAAATGTGCTCTGACGACCGCAAACGACGTGCAGCGTCTAGCCTATGGCGACGACCGCAAACGATGTGCAGCGTCTAGCCTACTGGCGACGACCCTGACCCCTAATGTGTAAGGCCGAAGTTGCAACAATGAACAAGACCCGTTCATGTCTTTCTATTACCTAGCGAAAACGTGCTCTGACGACCCTGACCCCTAATGTATAAGGCTGAAGTTACAACAATGAACAAAGCCCGTTCATTATTGCAACTTCAGCCTTATACACCGGGGTCACCCGGGTCTCGTCGCACTCTCTCCTACTTTCCCAACTGGCTATGCCTCAGTCCATACCCAAAGTACAGGACCAATCCAAATGCGAACCAGATTCCTGATGCAATCCAGGTTTCCGCTTGTAGTTGCGACAGCATCAGCATACACAACAGTCCGGAAATAATCGGCAATACCGGGTACCATGGCACCTGATAGCCGTGATGATTTTGGATTTCCTTGTTTCTTCTTAACGGAATAATGCCAAATGACACAAACAAGAAAGCAATCAAAGTACCAATGTTAACCAAGTTGGTTAATTGATCCAGCGGCACAAATCCGCCCATGAACGCAATGACAACCGTGATGGTGATCATACTATTTTTGGGGCTCCCCTTTTTATCAAGGGTTCCCAAGAATTTTGGTAACAGCCCATCCCGGCCAATTGAATAAATCAGTCGTGATGAACTGTAAATCATGGTCACCATCATCGTGAACATCCCTGCCAAAGCACCCAGCGAAATAATTCCGGCAACCCAGTTCAAGTGCACAAATTGAAGGGCAAAGGCAACTGGATCAGAGACATTTAACTTGGTGTAAGACACCATCCCCGTCAAAACAATCGATACCCCAACGTAAAGAATCGTCGCAACGATTAGGGTACCAATAATTCCAATCGGCATGTTTTTCTTAGGGTTCTTAACTTCGGCAGCTGAACTTGAAACAGCGTCAAACCCGAGATAGGCAAAGAAGACGGCTGCGGCACCGCCAAGGACCCCACCGTGAGCACTATGCCAACCATATGGCAAAAATGGATGCCAATTTGAAGGCTTAATATAAAACATTCCAACTACAATGAATAATAAAATAATACCAATTTTGACAACCACAATGATGTTATTCAAACGGACCGATGAACGCATCCCTTGATTCAACATCCACGAAATCAGAACCACGATAATAATCGCGATCAGGTTTCCATACGTTCCCTGGCTGGGCATGAACGGCCCGGAAATCGCCTTTGGAAAGCCAATGTGGAATCCTGCCAGGAATGACTGGAAGTAGGCCCCCCAGGCGCTGGAAACCGCCGCAACGGCTAACACGTACTCCAGGATCAACGCCCAACCAAGCACCCAGCCGACAATTTCGCCAAAAACCAGGTTTCCGTACGAATAAGCACTCCCCGCAACTGGTAAAGCCGACGCGAATTCGGCGTAACACATCGCCGACGTCGAACAAACAATCGCTGCGACAATAAATGAAATAATGATACCAGGACCCGCCTTGGTTGCGGCAACCGTCCCCGGGAGAATAAAAATACCGGTTCCGATCACGGCACCAATTCCAAGGGCAATGAGGTCGAACGCCGACATGGTCTTAATGAATTTCTTGTCAGTCTCAAGGTAGCGATCTAATTGCTCCCGTCGAAAAATTCGTGCTACTAATGACATACACGTGCCTCCAAGTGTTTAGATTAATTATTGATTAAAATACTTATTCTATTTTAACTTTGCGTCGTGCATAAAGTCAATTTCAAAAAGTTGATGTAACCGGTTTATCGAAAAATAACCGGATTTTTAATCAAAGTCACCATATCACCATTCGCCCAGAAAATATTGTATGCTTATATGTAAAGGCATTTAAGGGGGGACGAATTTGAAAAAGAACCGTCTGGAAGCATTTACCGACGCCATCGTGCCAATCATTATGACCGTTTTGGTACTGGAATTAAGCGGGCCCAAAACTTACAGTTGGCAAGGTCTGTGGGATATGCGCGAGGAATTAATGTCGTATGCCATTTCGTTTTTCTTGTTAGCAGTCGTCTGGGGCAACCATCATCACATGTTTTTACTGGTTAAAACCATCGACGGCTTCGTCATTTGGTCAAACACGTTACTGCTATTTTTCCTTTCATTCGTGCCATTTGCGACCGCCATCGTTGACGCCGACCACCAAAGCTTATTTGGCTCACAGCTCTACACGCTGTTATTTATCGCGATCAACCTTTCCTGGAATTTGTTACGCATCAGCCTGGTGCGGGCAAACAAGTCCGTTGCCGTGTTGGTCCGAACGCTTAAACGAGACCCGAAAAGTATCTACACGCTTTTCGCTTTCATTGCCGTTTTCTTGATTTCATTTTACTGGCACCAATTTGGGATGATTGGCACATTTATCGTGATGTTGTTGTGGGTCATGCCTTATCGAAAGATTGAGGAAGCTGCTAAACGACTTTAAACAATAATCAAAAAGAGCACCTGGCCAACGATGGTCAGGTGCTCTAATTGTTTGGAGTCGCTTATGCGTTTTGCTTTGTCAAATCTTTGAGTTCAATGTTACTATCCAAGACACCACTTTCGCCACTCAGGACAATTTGGTTGTTGGTATAATCCAGCTTCATGTCTTGGTCGAGGTAAATATTGGTGTACCCCTTAAAATACCAGTTGCCAACGTTAGCTGCCAACTTGGTATCATAATCTGGTACTTCGGCATCCTTATCCACAGCAATCACATCGAAGCTGACATCCAGTGAGCAAACCCCTACTTTTGAGAAGGGGCCAACACCATCATCGAAGCTGAGAAGAAGCTTGCTGTCGGCGGGAAATACCTTGTTGAGTTGTTGTAATGCATCATTTGTAATTGTTAATTTCATGTCCTCACCTCTTCTTATTATCCTAAACCTTTCAGAAGAGATGTCAATTAAATTGTGCACAATTTATCCACCGGTTTTCTTCGTGTTAAAATACCGTTATAATGACTTCGAGGTGATTTAATGACAAAACAAATGAATGCCATCGTCATCAATGAATATGGCGGTCGAGATCAATTAACTCAAACCCAAATGCCCATTCCTGAAATCAGCGAGCATCAACTACTGGTCAAAGTCGTCAGCATCGGCGTCAATCCGATCGATTGGAAAGTTCGCGAAGGCCTGCGTAAAAAGCGCTATAACTTTGAGTTCCCAATCATCTTAGGTCAGGAAATGGCCGGTGTGGTTGCCGAGGTGGGTAAAGATGTCACTGGCTTTAAAGTTGGTGACGCGGTCCTGGGTTACGGGACGCCTAATAATCGTGGGACCTATGCCGAATACTACGCCGTTGATGCCAGCCAAGTCGCCCACAAGCCGATTACGGTCTCGTTTCAAGAAGCAGCTGGGGTCAGTCTTGCCGGTACCACCGCTTGGCAGGCGATTTTTGATGCCGGCCATTTAAAAGTTGGCCAAACTGTCCTGGTATTGGCTGGGTCTGGGGGCGTGGGATCAATGGCCATCCAACTGGCCAAGAATATTGGCGCCCACGTCATTACGACCACCAGCGCGCCAAATGAGCACTTCGTTAAAAGCATCGGCGCTGATAAGGTCATCGACTACACAACTCAAGATTTCAGCAAGGTGTCGCCAGAAGTTGATCTGGTATTCGATACCCTGGGCGGCCAAAATCAAATTGATGCATTTAAAGTTGTTAAACCAGGTGGTGCCGTCATCTCAGTTGTTGAAACCACCGATCAAGCCGCTGAATTAGCCGAAAACCATCAGGTAACCTTTGATAAAATCAACGCACATCCTGAACAAGACGTGATCACGACACTGAGTAACCAACTGGGATCCGGTAAGTTAAAGGTTAAAATTGCCACCCAATTGAAATTCAACGTGGAAAACGTCCGCGAAATGCATAAGTTGAGCGAAACCGGCCACATTGTTGGGAAGTTAATTTTAAATATTTAACGAGACAGTCTGTTTTCAACATAATAATTAAGACATAAAAATGGCCCGTCCCTAGTTTAACTGGTGGCGGGCCATTTGACTACCTATGATTGCTTAGGTGGTCGTTGATAGTCATGGTAGGCTTGTTCAACTTTTGCGGCAATCGTTTCATCAGTGAGCGACAGCCCCAAAGTTTTCAGGTGCTGATTGATAAACTGGATCGCTTCAGCTTTGCGTTGCTGAGGTTCCAGTTCGGTCATTTTCGCCAGCTCCGGAATGATCGCCCCGGCCAGTTCGTCAGCCATCTTTAACGATTACAGATGGAACAGGCCAACAATGTCGTGCAACTCCCCTCCAAAATCTTACAGATTGATGGCGTGGTTTCTGCCGGGACTGGTGAAGAATTAGTCGATGAACGTGACGAAATGGACTACCAGGGTAAATTACCCCGATTTGATTATGCCGTTAAAATTAATGGTGATTCAATGGAACCTCAGTTTCATGATCAACAGGTGGTCCTCGCTCAAGCGGCCACCGATGCCGACAATGGCCAAATTGTGATTGCCTACGTTGATGGCCGGAGTTACATTAAGCAGCTAGAAAAGACTGATCAGCACTGCCGGTTAGTGAGTTTAAACGCCAAGTATGCCCCAATTGATGTCAGTGGGAATGAAGACTTCGCGATTAAAGGCGTGGTCATTGGCACCTTAAATAATTAAAAATACTCAGGATTAAAAAGGCGTCTCGTCATTCATTTGACGAGGCGCATTTTTTTATTGGCGGTAAAGTGGCGGTGTTTTGGCGGTAAGTTGTCCGGAGGTGGTCGGCTTTAAAAGGCCAAATGACGATATGCTATAAGCGTCAAATCGATTTGATACCTCAATCGCTAATTTAATGCCGGAATTAAATTGGCCAACAAAAATAAATTTAAGAAAGAAGATTTTTATAATGACTGATGTAACACAAAGATATCACGTAACTTTACCAAGTAGCAAAGTGATTCAAAAATTCTATTTGGATTTTCCAAACAAAATGGCTTACTTTTTGCAAATGGCTGCTGGAAGTGCCACAGATATGACCTTAACCTATGGAGGGTTTGATCCAAGTAATTCAGAGATTAATCTTTCAAACAACCCGACTCAAATGCATTTAACTAACTTTGGTCACGGCCAAACTTTTGAATTGTTTAACTGGAACAATCAATTATATGCTTGGGTTATGACTTATGCTGGTAGCAATGTAAATAAAGATGGAGATCATTGGGCAACCCGAGTTGCTCGTTTACCAATTGATGGTAATTCGAAAACGCCTGCTGATGTTAACTCCATTACTTTCTTGAACTATATGGGTACCGGTGCTGGTAATAAGAATATGACCTTATATCGGGCAGATGCAGCATTGTCTTCTGACAAGTCTCGTTTAGCGGTTTGGACTCAGCAATCTAAAACAGGAACCAAAAAACGAGTTACGGCGTTTAAGACGGATGTGTTAAATCAAATCATGGATACCGAAGGAAATATTAAATGTACTGATTCTCGCATGAAGAAAGGTGGATCAGCCTACGTATCCACTCGCGATATAAGTAGTTACAATTATCCTCAAGGTTCTTGGCAAGGTATGGAGCTATCTAATAAAACTAGTGCTGGCTATAACTGGGTTTATCTAACTAGTGGCCAAGCAAAGAATCCATCAGTAATCGTTCGAGCCCCTTGGAACTTTGCAAGTCCTGCACCACAAAATATTACTGCAAAGATTACCGACTTTGGTTCACATGATCATGAAACTGAAGCTCCTCAATTGTATGGAAATGATGTTTACTTTGGCGTTGAGGAAAAGAAACCTGCTAGTGGAAAACTTAACGAGCATTATATCTACAGTATCTCTAAGGATTCTTTTACTAATTAGGGTAACGGAGACCGGTGAAAATGCGAAAAAAACGGTAAGTTAAATTCAATTTAGAAAGCCTCACAAATTGGTTTTAAATCAATTTTGCGAGGCTTTTTTTGTTACTCCTAGTATGCAACATTTTAGAAATTGATTATTAGTCGCCATAATTGGCGGCATTCTGTGGGGGTGTGAAGTATTTTGCACCCCCTACTGTGTATAAACTAGCCCACATCGCATATATTCTGCCAGTATATTGATAGGGTGTATGTTGATTATTAATTGTTAACCGATAACGATACTTGCCCTTATTTAAATGGGTTGCTCTTACTCCTTGAAGTTTATGCTGATAGTATATGAAGGTTTTGGACCCCTGTTTAAGCGTATGACTGATTTTAACATAGGAGGTTGGCTTCTGGACGTACTGCCAATTAAGGCCCCCGTCGGCTAATGGCTTGTGATGATATTTATAAAATTCTAAATAACCATCAGAAGTGATTTTTAAAGCATTGCTAGAGAAATGGGGATTATAGAAATAATTGGAAGCTCGGGTTTTAAAGGTGCCGATACCACCAGAATAGAGAACGTTTTCGCCATAGGGTAAAACATAAACTGGCCGTTTCACTCTGGTATATTTGCTGGGATAATAGGAAAGCAATATTGGAATAAATTGAGATGGCTTGTTAAAGCCCACTCTTTTTTTCAGGGCGTAACTAAGATCAATGTGAGAGCTAATTAAGGCCTTTCCACTTTTTGCCTTACTACCGTTATCGATACTGACTGAGGCGGCGAGGACCGTTCCTTTTGGTAAAGTAACTTTATTACCGGCAAAACTAAATTTAGTGTTTTGATTTAATCGGTAATATGATGACTTCAAACCAATCTTGTTAATATAGCTGCTACTAACTCGATGAAGACCAGTCTCTTTAGCCAAAGCTGATTTATTCGAAGAAGCTGATACGCCTGAAAAGACCAGCAAGGCTGAAACAAAAGTTAAAAAGATGCGGTTTTTCATAATAAAAATCCTTTCATTGCTATCTATGTCTTAAGTATACTAAATTAGTAGATAAAGTTAAAAATGTTGAACTAGAAATGAAAGATTGTAATGAAGTAAAAAACAGTTGGTAAAGTGTTTTTGGGTTAACAGTTTTAAAATTAAATTAGGAAATTAGACGCATTATATGCTTACCGGGACTAGTAGAGCAGCTAAACAAAATAGCCACAGAATCTAAGGGGCAAAATTATGAATCCGGTTCAATTAACTTTGGCGGCAGAAAAATCTGCAATTAGCATTGGTCAATCAAGAGGTTTAGTTTATTGATTTGAGTTTTATAAAGGAACGTATCGATTCCAAAGTGAGAGTCTCAAGTGACGGTCTTAGGATTATATCTAGGCAATCTCATAAATACTCGCCGAAATATTTGCGAAGTCATTGGATGACCAATTAGCAAATGGTTGACAATCAATAGCAACCTTCGAGGAACCTTCGAGGGCTAAAAGATGTTCCGAAATAGTCAATTCAAAGTCAATCAGTAGCCATTGTAAATCCAAAATCAGGCTATGAACTGGACTATTTATAATTTAATTCGAACGACTTAAGATGTTCTTGGTGACATTCTTGCCAATGAACTTCGTAAAGAAATCTAAACAAACAGTCAGCAAAATGGGCCTCACAAGTCATCAATACTCGTGATTAGTTGCACGGATCCGCGTGCGTCGCTGGTAAAAAAGTTGCTTTTAAATTACCGGAATGAAGACTTAGGGTACACGAAGAAGCGAATTTAAACTCTATTTGAGATTCTTAGCAGTTAGGGGTCATTGGCACCTTAAATAATTAAAAATACTCAGGATTAAAAAGGCGTCTCGTCATTCATTTGACGAGGCGCATTTTTTATTGGCGGTAAAGTGGCGGTGTTTTGGCGGTGAGTCGTCCGGAAGTGGTCGGCTTTAAAAGGCCAAATGACGATATGCTATAACCGTCAAATCGATTTGATACATCAATCGCTGATTTAATGCCGGAGTTAAATTGGCCAACAAAAAATTTAAAGAAGGAAGTAATTAATATGTCAAGTAATGTAGATGCACATTTAAAATATCGATTTAAAGGATTGCCCAAAGCAAATGTTGTTCAGAAAGTATACGTTGGATCAACATATGTGTATGCACTTCAACTATTCAACACAAACACGGATGTTGTTATTTCACGAGTTGCAAAAAGCTCTGCAAGTGGCTTTGACTTAGACTTTTCAAATGCAGAAACGATGTATCTTAAAAATTTTGGCCACGGTCAAACCTTTGAATACTTCAATTACAATGGTCAGGACTACTGGTGGATTGTCACAAAAGGAGCTGGTGGTGAACATAATTGGGGAACCCAAGTAGGACGTATTCAGTTTGAACCCAATACTGAAGACACAACACCTTATACTGGGAATACCAGCATTACACGTTTATCGGCTCTTAGTACGGCGACCAAAGACGGGAATGCTTATGGTAGCATTAAGCGAGTTGAGGCAGCCTTATCCTCAACCAATGCCCCCGTTTCAGGCGGAACAACCGATCGATTGTTAATGTTAGCAGGACTTGATACCAACGGTAATGGCCACTTTACCCTTTACGATAACAATAAAGTGAATGCCATCCTTGATACGGTGGATGCTAATCATGGTCATATTCCTTGCAGCAAGTTAAAATCAGCATTGGTTTCAGATCCGTACCGTAAGGTAGACAGCCTAGCGTCTAAGCTAACCAGTGACTCTATTCAGGGGTATGATATCTCTGATGGTCGAGCAATTTATATTTCAAGCGGACAGCCCAATCAATCAGGACACTCTGGTCCTGATACCCCTGGTATTTCTAAGTTATATTGGAGTGACTCACATATTGTTAAGCATACATTGCGCAATACAAACTGGAGTGGTATTAATATCGAAACTGAAGGCGTTCAAATTGCTAGTGATCTGTACGTTGGTATTTCTTATCATAATGCGGATGCGACAGTAACTACAGAAAACAGATTGTATACCACAACCAAATCATCATGGTAATAAACGAAAAGTAGTTTTCACCAAAATCCCTCCGCAGGTTTGCAGAGGGATTTTATTTAACATAAAGATATCGGTAACCACCATTCCAGCACAGATTGGAACAGCATAATTTAGGGTTCCAAGAAGTAAACAAATCCCCATCCATAATTTTTGCTAGTCTTACCGGATATTGATATTGAAACTTTCCAACCCTTAAGATCTGTTACTTGGTAATTGTTCCCATTAAGATCAGTTAATAGTGCCTTAGGAATTACAGCATGTAAATATGCGTTAAAAGAAAGTTTACCTGACTTCAATTGTCCTTGCAATCGCTTATCTGAAGCCAAAAATCCCGGAATAGTAATTCCTTGGAATTTTTTGTATTGATCACCCAAAGCCTTTTGGAGATATTCTTGTTGACTATCTGGATGGTTTTTTAATTTGTCAGTGACCTGTTGTAAATGGGGACTATAAATTGTTCCTGGTAGTGCATTTAGCGTCTGCTGTTTAATGCTCAAATGTTTCACTTGTTTCAGATATCCCCGCCAAACCAGCCCAGAAACGGTGTTTTCAGGATTTTTAATTCTGTAAAAAATACCCGTTTTTTTGCCATTAGTCATTTTGTAACTTTTGAAAACATACCAATTAGTCCCAGGATAATCGCTTAATGAGAATCGTTTCTGGGTTAGATTATTATTCCAAATAGCAGCTTTTGGATTACCAACTCTAGTGTGGTAGGTTGGCAATATAGTTGCATAACTTTTACTTTTAATCGGTTGGTAACCCTTGGTCGCATGGACTGCAGGTGATTGCGTTATAAGGCCGATACTTAAAGTTAGGCCACTCATTAGTAAAACCTTCATTAATTTATTAATCATATTAAATCTCCCTTTTACCGATTCAGCTTTTGATGTACTTTCAGTATACGCGATTAGCTGGGCAATTTAAAAAATGAGGTCAGTTAATTGTTAAATGACCCAGGTCTGGATGAATTCTGTACCTTCAACTATATTATTGGCACTAAATATTGAGTAATCAAATACTTGATAAGGTACACCATTAAGTACGGAAAGGGTGATTCAAATGACCGTTGTTTTAACTCAGAGTGATTTTTGCTCACATTAAAAAACATCTCGACCAAGTTAATGATAACGAAACCGTCTATATTGCCCGCTCAAACAACCGCACAGTTTTCGCCATTTCCCAAGAAAAAATGGATTGGTATGAACGTACTTTGCGGGCCAAAGAAGGGGCGCTGGAATATGCCGCTGCCCGCGATCAGCTGATCAAACGCCATGTCTTGCCAGATGATGAAATTGTCGAATCCAATGACCATTATTGGGATCAGTTTAAATGATGAAAAAGCTTCGATTTAAACCACGGGCAACTTTTAATGCTGACCTGAAACGGCTGGACAGCTTAGATCGTAACATTATTGATGAAGTTCGATCAGCCATTGATCTGCTGCTGAAAGCACATCAGCTACCACCGGAATTTGATGACCATGAACTAACCCGCCAATTAGCCGGATATCATGAATTTCATTTACGTGATACACCTTCAGGAAATCAGCCCAATGATATCAATGACGTCCTCGTCGTTTATATCATTGATGAAGATGAATTAATCTTAATTGGCATTCGAGTTGGTTCTCATAATCGGTTATTTCCGGATCAAAACAGCTCAACGAAGTACCGAAAAAAAGATGATAAGCAGGGCTACTTTCATTCAAATAACGCTAAAACAGCCCCTATAATCTAGTAAGTAGATCTGAGGGGCTGTTTTAACAACGTTTCCAAGGGGCGATAATGTCATTATGGACCCTAAGTTGAAGGCCGCTATCGAAAGTGGGAATACAACCACTACTTATTTTTTCTTCTAATAAATGCAAGCCATATTACCTGTACAACAAGTGCAACAAGTAAAACGATTCCTAAAATAATTTCTGCCGCAACACGAGCTTGGTATGTTTGATATACCCGCACCATCAGTTTTTCTTAACATAATAAATGCTGAGCCACATAAAAAAATGATAATTATAATAATAGTTGTAACCCACCAAAACTTATTGTTCATTTTAGACGCCTCCATTCAAGTGGGGTATGAAATCTCGCCCCTAATTAAATATCCTCGTTCTGAAATACCAAAAAACTCAAAAAAAGGAGAAGAATAATATAGACTGTTCTTGGGACATCGTTTTTACTTCTTTCTATCTGAATTATCGCTTAATTCATCGTAATCAAAAAGTGTCTGGGGCACGCAATTGCATGTCCCAGACACTTTTTACATTAGAGAGATATGAGCATCAAGATTACTTCAATCCATGACGCTTTTTTCCTAATGCCATTCCACCAAAGGAGACAATCATTAAGAGTAATCCTAACAGAATTGGCGTTACAGATTGTTTGAACCGTCCCATCGCTTGGCGCGGCGACCAAAGCATCATTTAACTGTTGTTCGTTAGTCACCACAACGTTTTCGGCTGTTGCTTGTTTAGCAGCAGCCATTGTTGCGGCAATCTTTGAGTCGGCCTGCTTTAAAACAATCGGTTTGGCAGTCGCTTCGGTTGCTTGGACCTTCGTATTTTCGGTTACAGTTGCATCTTGCTTTACGGCTGTCGTTGCCTCAGTGGCCTTCACTTCAGAAGCTTGAGTTGCTGCCTGCATTGAGGCATCCACCTCAGCCGAATCCTGAGGTGCCTGATTCACTTCCTGTAAGTCCTTTTGACCGAGACTGTCCGTGACTTCGGCAGCTGACCCATCCGCACTGCTGTTGGCTGATACGGTTGCCGGTTGCGATTGGCTGGCCGAGTCAGCTGCCGTGATCGATTGCGTTGCTGCGCTGCTTTCGGCAGTCTTAGTTTGAACCTGAACCGTTTGATCCGCTGGAGCAATTGGCTCAGCTCGCGCAAGGCGGCCATTTCCCACAAATAACCATAGAAAAGCCACAACGGCGAAGACAATTGATATCAGACAACATATGATTCGCTGCGTTCGCCAAGTATATGTTTTCATATTCGTTTCCCCCTTAAAACATGTTGATAACTAGAATGCTTTAGACATCCCCCCGATGCCAGAACAAATATATCAACTTCGTCAAAATAAAGCAACAAATTCGGCTCATTTTTATAACGATTTCGTGATAAATGTGTAAACTACTAATTTATAATTAACAAGCTAAACAAACGCTACAATTCATTCATACCCAACTATGGGTAGGACGTGCCATTACTGGTTTAGCGGGGTTACTGACTACTAAGAACGCACAGAAAAAGAGGCCAACTGAATTTCTTCAGTTGGCCTCTTTATTACGGCACCTACCATAAGTAGATGGACTTCTTGGATTCCACAATCCGCTAAAGTCAAACACCAGCAAATCTGTGCCTTAAAATGTGTCCCGCTCGAATTCACATAAATCGCTTGCGCGACAGCATAAATGCTGTGTGATTTCTCGACTCATCGCATACAAGTATTATTGCACGTTTTAATGAAAACATCAAGGCCGCTTTCACTCGACTATTTTTCTTCAGACTGCTTTTCAAGATTTTCCTTAACGGCGGCTAAATGCTCAGAAACCCAGTTGTTCATCATATCCAAGTAATTGGCGACGTTGCCGACATAGTCATCTGCGCTGGCAACCTCGTCAATTCGCAATCCCGATTGGTTAACGAGTGGCGAAACAATCACCAGATAAACGTTAACCGGTAACGTTTCTTCATCTTGAAGCATCTTGCTGATAATTTTGGCATCTTGGAATGGTAAGTTGATCAAATTGGTTTCCAATCTCAATGAAACATCTTCATCGGACGCTTTAAGTTCTGCGTAGCCAAGTTTTCCCAAATTCAGTTGTTCTTCCACGTAGTCATACACCGGCTGCATTGATTTTTCAGGTTCTGCAATGATGTCGGCCAACTTCTTGGTAAACGTCTTTCCGGTTATTTTTTCGTTGACGAGATCATCAATGAAACTTACTGTATCTTTTTCCAAAATTTTTCACCTATCTTTTTAATCCTTTTTGTCGATTAATCCGCCGTTGAAACGTATCATGCTGCAAAGTGGCCCGCAATCGAAACGCGATGATGTACCAGTAGACGTTCACCACGATACCAAAGGCCGCCACAGCAGCGACTAACAATTTAACGAAAATATTGGCATCACTATTGATAAACATGGTGGAAATCATCCCCACAAAACCAACCGAGTAGATAGCAATCACGACTGCCAATAAATAGTAGCTGATCTTAACTCTTAATGCCGCCAAAATTAAAGTTGTGGCGTAAAATGCCACCGCGATCCAAGTGACCTGCAATGCTTCAGACGCTTTTGCCGGCGTATTGAGCTTCACGAAGCTAAAGGTCATCAGCCAAGTTGTCGCCAAAAATACCAGCAGCGAAACAATTGCCCAGAAGATGGCCTGCTTCTCTTCTTTTTTCATATAACGATTTACCCTCCAGATTCCAACAAAAAAAGATAAATTCTAAAATGGAATTTATCTTTATTATTAACAGTTTCAGTTTACCGTATTTAACCGGTTTAGAAAAGCATATCAAAGATTTCTTCACGAGGAATTCCGGTGAAGTAATCGTTTAAATCAACGTCTTTCAAGGCATCTTCAAAGTCTTTGCGTTCAAAACGAACACCCTTTAACTTTTCAACCAGGTCAGTGGTGTCTTTGGAACCAAAGTAGTCACCAAAGAATTTAACATTGGAGACCTTACCGTCGTCGACTTGAAGACGGGCATCAATGGTTCCGTTGGTAAAGTGTTGACGCTTCTTAACGGTAAATTCTGGTGAATTACCGTATACCCAATCCCAGTTGTTGTAGTAATCGTCAAAGATCTTGTCAATTCCCTTCTTGTCATCATCAGTTAAGTGATATTCCTTATCCTTAATCTGATCCAAATCTTCAACGTGGAAGAGTTCCTTCAATAAACGATCACGGAATTCTGGGGTGGTCAGGTTTTGATACTTAGGAGCCAAGTATGGCTTCAAGTTAGTTACCCGAGAGCTGACTGACTTGATCCCCTTTGACTTAATCTTATCTTCTGGAACGTTCAAAGCATTTGGAATGACTGACAAATCAACATCCAACATCAACGTCCCATGAGAGAATGTCTTGGGACCCTTAGTATACATTGCATTACCAGAGAACTTCTTACCGTCAACCAAGATGTCGTTTCGACCACTGACTTCAACGGACTTAGCGCCCATATCGTGCAGTGCATCAACGATTGGTTGTACAAATGACTTGAAGTCACCAAACTCCTCGCTGTCGCTGTCAACCACGAAGCTGAAGCAAAGATTGCCCAGGTCTTGGTAAACAGCGCCACCGCCGGAAAGTCGACGAGTTACGACGATTCCGTGCTCATCAACGTATTTTTTATTAATTTCTTCAAGTGTATTTTGATTACGGCCAACAATGATACATGGTCCTTCGATGTAGAATAAAAGCAGTGGTTCATCAAACTTAATTTCGTTCATCAAATACTGTTCAGTAGCCAAGTTGCGTCTGATATCATTTGATTTCATGACATAGTAGTCCATAAAATAAAAGCCCCTTTTCATTTATTTGATCAACTGAATATTAGCACGTTAGGAAAGCGATTACAATCACAAACAAAATTTTGAAAATTTTAATTGATTACATCCCTCGCTGAGAATGGTATAGTTTAAGTAAGGACAATACGAATACGGGGTGATTGACATGCAACAGCAAAAATATGAAAACGTCTTAGTACCGGTTGATGGTTCAAAAACAACTGATAAAGTGTTAAATCGAGCAATTGAAGTTGCCAAAGACAATGATGCACATCTGGATATTTTAAACATCTTGGAAGTAAACCAATTTAACCAAACTTATGGAAGTGCTGTAAGTGGCGATGTTGTTTTCAAGTTAACTGAAAATACCGATGAGCAGCTGAAGAAATACCAAAAGCAGGCTGAAGATGCGGGCGTTAAAAGCGTCGACATCCACATCCGATTTGGCAATCCCAAGCCAATCATTGCCAGAGAATTTCCTAAGGATCACAACAACGATGTCATCGTCATTGGTTCAACCGGGTTAAGTGCCGTGGAACGACTTATTATTGGTTCGGTAACCAGTTACGTCACTCGAACCGCTAAGTGTGATGTCTTAATCGTTCGACCAAAAGATAAGACGAAACAATCAAACTAATTTCAGATGAAGGGCGGTGGCACTTTTGCCGGCGCTCTTTTTTAATCGATTTTTTTAGAATTCATTTTGAGGAAAGCAAATGAAAAATCAACAATGGTCCTTTAACGAAGTGGTGCCGGAAATAATGAACGGCCAATCGTTGAAGGCCTTCTTAAGTCAATACTGGCAGCTGCCAAAACACTTGGTTTATAGTGTTCGCCATGCCAAGCGTGTCTTGGTCAACGATCGTTATCAACCAGTCAATTTCCCGGTCAAAGCAGGCGATCACATCCATTTAACCTTCACGCCGGCCGATTTCGCCAACCCGTTTCCAAATGTGCTCGCCGACTCAGCGGCAACCGTTGAGATTTTGTACGAAGATGACAACCTGGTCGTGGTCAACAAGCGCCGGGGTGACAAGACCCATCCCAATCAGCCGGGAGAAGTTGGCGCAACGATCAATCACCTGGCCGCTTATTTGGCAACCGAAGCGACATTGCCATACATGATTCACCGCTTGGATCAAGAAACCAGCGGGGCGATCATTTTCGGCAAAAATCCGGCAGTCGTTCCAATCCTGGTGGCCAACATTGCCAATAAACAGATTCGCCGAACTTATTTGGCCTGGGTATCTGGTTCAGACCTACCAGATGCGGGAACGATTGACCTTCCGATTGGCCTGGATCCAGCTGATAAGCGAAAACGCAAAATAAACGGCCCACAAGCTGCTAAGGCAGTTACCCACTATCGGGTCATCAAACGCCTTGCAGGTTACACCCTGTTGGAGGTCCAGCTTGAAACCGGCAGAACCCACCAAATTCGGGTTCATTTTGCCGCCATCGGCCACCCATTGGTCGGCGATCCGCTGTATAATTCAAGTAATGGTAGCCCTTTCTTATTGCTACATTCCTGGAAGGTCGACCTACCGTTGCCGTTTACTAAAGAACGTCAATTAGTTGAAGCACCCGTTCCAAAACATTTTCGTGACTTCGAACAGAAGTTGGCAAAATCATAACGGGTATTGCGAAGGGAGTTTACTATGTCAAAAACTAACTTATCAAGTCATTCCGCCACCGAATTATCCGAACTAATCCGGCAGGGCAAATTAAACCGCGTTGATCTAACCCAAGAATTGATCGACACCGTTAAATCAGAGAATCCAAAGCTCAATGCCGTTACCACTCTGTGGCCGGATCGTGCCCTCAAGATGGCAAAGGACTTTTACGATACCGGCCAACCATTTGCAGGTATCCCAATTCTATTGAAGGGATTGGGCCAATCCTTCAAGGAAGCACCGGATACCGCCAGTTCCAAATTACTTGAGGACTACAAAGCTCCGGCTACCAATAATTTTGTCCATTCCTTCCTCCACGCCGGCCTGATTCCGGCTGGAGAAACCAACGCACCTGAATTTGGCTTTAAAAACGTCACCGATTCAAAACTGTATGGAGATGCGCACAATCCTTGGAACACCGATTATCAACCAGGCGGTTCATCTGGTGGTTCTGCCGCAGCTGTCGGTGCCGGTTGGCTGCCCATCGCCGGTGGTAATGATGGTGGCGGATCGATTCGAATCCCGTCATCATTTTCCGGTACCATTGGCTTAAAACCAACTCGTGGGCGTGTATTTGCCGGCCCTGGTGAGTGGCGCGGTTGGCAAGGCGCTTCAATTAATTTTGCAATTACGCGTGATATGAACGATACTGCTCGCTTGCTTGATGCCATCTCAACTGTGCAAATGGCCGCCCCATTCCAGGTGCCATTGCCTTCAGAAAGCTTCACAGCAACCCTGAATAGTCTGCCAAAGACTTTGACAATCGCCTACTCAACCGAGTCGCCTGTTGGAACGCCGGTCTCAGACGAAGCCAAACAAGCCGTCCAAGACGCCGTTGATTTCTTGAGCAGCGAGGGCTATAACATGGTTGCTGCAGACGCCCCAATCGACGGAATTGGCTTAATGAAAAGTTACTACTTAATGAACGCTGGGGAAACTGCCACGATGTTTGCCAATATGCATCTCAACGATCAAGTGATTAAGAAAAATGTTGAGCCATTATCGTGGGCGCTCGGATATGCCGGCCGCTCGATAACTGCCGTTCAGTACAGCCAAGCACTGGCTTTCTGGGACAATATTTCCAGTGACATGGACGCCTTTCAACAGGAGTTCGATCTTTACCTCACCCCAACCACCGCTCATCAAGCACCGCGAATTGACCAACCATTGGTATCGGCAGAGAATCTTGAAAAAATGAAACACATTGAAGATTTGAATCCGGAAGACCAAATGCAGCTGATTTGGGATCAATGGTTGCCGGCATTAACGCTATCCCCATTTACTCAACTTGCCAATATCAGCGGCCAACCCGCAATTAGCCTGCCAACCTACGTTGGGGACAATGGACTCCCACTGGGCATTCAATTTATCGCGCGCAAAGGACGGGAAGACCTGCTATTACAGATGGGTAAATTCTTTGAAGACGAGCACAAATTCAAATTTTTGAAGTAGCCTTGTTTCATAAGCACCACGGAGGGGGAGATTCGATGAAGAACGCTTATAAACTCATCAGCCTACTGGTGCTTAGTCTTGCCGTGAGCCTCATTTCAAACCAATTAGAAACACCGGTCCACGCCCAAACAAACAGCCAAATTGCCGCAATTAAAGAAGCTGCCTCAAAGCCGGCCAATCAAAATGCGCTTAATAAGGGAAACGTCCCCAAGCTGTGGTCTCAAGGATATAAAGGCCAGGGAATGGTCATTGCCATCCTAGACAGCGGTATTCAAAATAACCATGAGTTTAAGCTGTCAAATAATGCCACGGCAAAAATTTCCAAGACAGATGCCCAGCAATTGATTGACAAGCTCGGTTATGGCAAATATGTCAGTCCGAAAATTCCATTTGCTTACGATTATGTCAATCACAACAACGACGATGCCCAAGCAGACAAGGTTTCCGGCTTTCACGGCTTGATGGTTGCCGGCGTTGCTGCCGCAAATGGTGTCGATCGTCAACCGAATTCAAAATACGTTCAAGGCGTCGCCCCGGAAGCCCAGCTGCTTAACATGAAACTATATGGCGGCTTTTCTGACGAGTCTCCAAACGACGTCGCTCAAGGGATTTACGACGCCGTTAAACTTGGTGCTAATGTCATTAATTTGTCGCTTGGAATCGGTGTCGCTGCTGAATCCATGACCGATCAAGAGCAAGCAGCAGTTCAATACGCAACTAATCATGGTGTCTTTGTGGCCATCGCCGGTAGCAACTTCGGTCATTCAGGAAGTATCGAAAACGACTATAACGAGCAGTCCGCTTCTGATGTCACAGTATATGAACCAGCCAACTCCGGAACTATCAGTAATCCGGCCGTTTCACCTTCTGCAATAACGGTTGGTGACGAAAATACCAAACAAGGCAATAACAGTGAAATGGATTCATTCTCGGCGTGGGGACCAACCCCGGACTTCAATTTAAAACCCGATGTGAGTGCACCGGGCCAACACATTGCCGTTCTTGATGAAAATAATCGTTTCACGACAAACACAGGGACGTCGTTTTCGTCCCCATACATCGCTGGTGCCGCCGCACTGATCATGCAGAAGTTGAAGCAAACCCAGCCCAATTTAACCGGTGCCGACTTGGTGAACGCAGTTAAAGTTGCGTTAATGAATTCCGCTTCACCAATGAATGACGATCATTACTCTGGGGAACTAATATCACCTCGAAGACAGGGTGCCGGCCAGGTGAACGTCACCAATGCGGCGAACTTAAACGCGCTGGCAACCGACCCCACAACCAATCAAGGATCGGTTTCACTTAAAGCCATTGGAGAAACGACTAGATTTGCCGTTAACGTCGCCAATCACGGCGACAAACCTGAAACCTACCACGTGAATACCAGCAGCGGTCCGTTTACTGAAGTCCGTGACTCCAATCAACACGGTGTCGGCCGTGTCCATGATACAGCCATTGTTGGTGCGTCTCTTCAGTCCGATCAATCGGACATTACCGTTGCGCCGGGAAAAGCTTCAAGGGTTAACCTGACACTAAACCTTGCCGGCCAGGCGGCGCACGACAGTGTGGCAGAAGGTTACGTTAGTTTGACTAATTCAGATCCCAGTCAAAATTTGACGGTCCCCTATTTTGGCTACTACGGCGATCCAACTGAGGAACCGGCTCTCGACAAACCTGCTAACCAGTCTGGCAGCATCTTTAACGGCGGCTATTTACTTGATAATAAGGACATGCCACTGGGATTGAGCGATCGGACATCACTGGCCAGTTGGCTGAACACCCTCTCCGATCCGGATGCCTTGCGGGATTCAGTCGTTAAGAAAATTCAAAGCGATAAGGTGGCCTTTTCACCTAATGGTGATGGCCGTTCCGATGCGATCAGTCCGTATGTCTTCGCATTTCAAAATCTCCAAGCCGTGGCGGCTGAAATCACTGATTCTAATGGTCACGTTGTCCGAATAATTGACCAGGAAACCAACACCCAGAAGTCATTTCAGGAAAATGGCGCAGCCTACGTGGATGATCTGACTCTATCGCCGTCAATGCGGCTCAATCCATTGGCACTCAACTGGAATGGCATGGCATATGATCAATCAACCGGTAGGATGAAAGTTGTTCCAGACGGCCAGTACCACTATGTTTTGCAAACAACCAACTATAACGATGGCGCCGAAAAGAAGCAATCTTATAGCTTGCCTGTCAAGGTCGATACGGTCGCACCGGCAATTACCCAGACCAAATATCAAAACGGCCGACTGTCCGTCAGTTACTCGGATGTCGGTGCCGGCTTCACAGAGCTGTCGACACTAGCCGTCAAAATTGGCCAAAAAACGGTCGGTGTAAGCTTAAACAACGATGGCCAATCAAATACTGGCAACTTAACTTATAAGTTATCTGCCGCCAAACAGCGGGCACTCAAGCAAGCTAAGGGGAAACTCCAACTTCAACTGGCAGATGTTGCCGGCAATCAGACCCATAAAACCATTAAGCTTGTTCCAAGTCAGTATAAAACGATCAAGAAATCGCCAACCGGTACGTCAAAAATCGTTTGGACTGTTAAAACCGATGACTTGCAAACGATGATGAGTCATGCCAAGTTTGCAGTCACCACTCGTTTTCCCCCAACCAAAGGGATTACGTTTAAAGGGCTTAACGACAATGACTTAACCTTGATAAACGCGGCCAGCAGCGTGTATGATCCGGCTACCCATCAGTTAACGATTGCCGGAAAGGTCAACAACTCAAAGGACAAGTTGATTATTTTAAAGAGTCCGGATCAACATAGTCCCGGCGATCGGGTAAAAATTCAAAAGTCCGGGCAGTTTAAATTTGAAATGCCAGTCGCCCCTACAACTCAGCGTGGAATTGGCTACATTTTAAAGAAATCAACGAAAAACAAAGTGACAACTGTCCGTGGCACGCTCGTGGTCATTACGGATACCACGGTCCCGTCCCTGAATCTATCATTAAATCCTGGTGTGCAGCAAACTGGAAATCATTACCAGATGGACACAACTGAGGATCAGATTACAATTAGCGGTTCAGTAAATGACAATGTCGACGGCTATCGCCTGTTTATTAATGGCGATAATCTTTTCCATGAGCAAAACAACGCCGGCTGGGTTAATCACCAAGACCTTGGCGCTAACCCGAATCCACATGCTGCCCATCAATTCAGCCAAACTTATAATTTGAAAAACGGCCAAAATATTTTCACGGTTTCCGCGGTCGATGAAACAGGCAACACCACTACAAAGACCATTACCGTCATTCGTCAATGATCATAAATTGAATACGAAAAAGGAGCTCAAAATCATTTCTGATTTTGAGCTCCTTTTGCTATTAGTCATCAATTAACAGTAATTAAATTACTTCTTGAGACCTTCCCACTTCCAGTCAACAACTTCTGGAAGATCAGTTCCTTCTTGACGAATGTAGGCATTATGCTTGTCGATAGTGTCGTTCATACGTTGGATGAAGTAACCGGCCTTAACAGTGTAAGCTGGAATATCTTGAACAGCTTCCTTAGCAAGGCTGAAGCGATCCAATTGGTTCAAGACACGCATGTCAAATGGTGTTGTGATATCACCATTCTCACGGTAACCATGAACGTGAAGGTTGTGGTTATGACGATCGAAGAAGATATCCTTGATAAGTCCTTCGAAGCCATGGAATGCGAAGATAACTGGCTTGTCAGTAGTGAACAAGTTGTCAAAGTCTTCGTCGCTCAAACCACGAGGGTCAACCTTAGGTGAACGAAGCTTCAATAAATCAACAACGTTGATGTAACGAATCTTCATTTCTGGGAATTCCTTGTTCAAGATTGAGATAGCAGCCAATGCTTCCAAGTTAGGTTCTGAACCTGCGGCAGCAAAGACAACATCTGGTTCTTGACCTTGGTCAGTTGATGCCCAATCGATGTAGCCAAGACCATTCTTAACGAGGTTTTGTGCTTCATCCATTGTGTACCATTGACGACGTGGGTGCTTTGAAGTAACGATTAAGTTGATCTTTTCGTAAGTTCTGAATGCAACATCACCAACTGCTAACAATGTGTTGGCATCTGCTGGAAGATACTCACGGATAAATTCAGGCTTCTTCTCAGCTAAATGAGTTAACATACCTGGATCTTGGTGGGTATAACCATTGTGATCTTGCTGGAATACTGTTGAAGTATCAACAAAGTTCAATGAAGGATATTGCTTTCTCCAGTATTGTTCTGAAGCCTTACGCAACCACTTCATGTGTTGAGTCAACATTGAGTCAACAACACGTCCAAATGATTCGTAAGTAGCAAAGAATCCATGACGACCAGTCAATACATAGCCTTCAAGCCAACCTTCTGCTTGGTGTTCTGAAAGTTGTGAATCGATAACACGGCCGTGGTTTGAAAGATCTTCATCAAATGGTTCGTGAATATCTTCCATCCATTGACGCTTTGAATCATCAAGCAAGCTGTAAAGACGGTTTGACTTAGTTTCGTCAGGGCCGAATCCACGGAAGCTGGTTGGGTTAAGTTCAGCAACCTTTTCCAACCAGTTTGACCATTCGATCATATCTTGCTTTTGAGTAACACCACGATCAAATTTAACTTCGAAGTCGCGGATGTTAGGGAACTTCAATGGTTCTGGCTTGATACCACCATTGGTGATTGGGTTAACAGCCATTCGCTTGTCGCCCTTAGGAGCAACTTCACGAATTTCTGGAAGAACAGTTCCGTTTTCATCGAACAATTCTTCTGGCTTGTATGACTTCAACCAGTCAATGAGCAAGTCTTTATGTTCCATTGAGCCTGCAGCAACAGGAATTGGAACTTGGTGAGCACGGAATGAACCTTCGATAGGGTTACCATCGAGATCCTTCTTAGGACCAGTCCAACCTTTAGGTGAACGGAAGATAATCATTGGCCAGTTAGGCAATTTAACATTATCTGGAGTTTCGTTTTCACGAGCATTCTTTTGAATTGACTTGATTTCTTCGATCACATGGTCAAGAGTCTTGGCAAATTCTGCTTCAACCTTGGCATGATCCGTATCAGCAGTAGCTTCAACGAAGTATGGATCCCAGCCCATTCCTTTGAAGTAACTAGTTAAATCTTCGTCACTCATACGTGAAAGGATAGTAGGGTTAGAAATCTTGAAGCCGTTCATGTTAATGATAGGAAGAACAGCACCGTCGGTAATTGGGTTGATGAACTTGTCAGAGAACCATGATGCAGCCAATGGGCCGGTTTCTGATTCGCCATCACCAATTTCAACAGCAGCGATTACATCTGGGTTGTCTAAGATAGCACCGGTACCATGTGAAAGTGAGTATCCAAGTTCTCCACCCTCATGGATTGAACCTGGTGTTTCTGGTGCGGCATGAGAAGCAACTCCACCTGGGAATGAGAATTGCTTGAACAATTTAGCCATACCTTTTTCGTCTTGGCTGATGTTTGGATAGATATCTGAATAACTACCGTCAAGATATGAGTTGGAAACCATAACTTGTCCACCATGACCTGATCCTTCAATGTAGAACATGTTCAAATCGTATTTGTTAATAACACGGTTCAATTCTGCATAGATAAGGTTTTGGGATACGATAGTTCCCCAGTGACCAATAGGCTTAACTTTAACGTCTTTGGCTTCGAGGGGTCTCTTAAGCAATGGGTTGTCGCGCAAGAACAATTGACCTACTGAAAGGTAATTAGCGGCACGCCAGTACTTGTCAACAAGTTCCAAATATTCTTTGGAATCGTAATCTACTGTCATTAATTAACACTCCTTCTTCGATTTAACAACAAAGCTTCTGTATAGAATGTTCGTAAAATTCACCAATGAATTCTTGATCAATTTACATCACTAATACTAAACGATATTTTCAAAAAGTCAACCTTTTAGAAAATTGATACGGTCCAATATTTAGTGACAGAAAATTCTATACTTATTAGCTATTATGGACGCTTATAAAAGGTTCGTCCACTATTATTAATATTTTGTAACAAAATTTTCTCAATTTTTACTTAACGATTTTGTCGATGCCAATTAACGATGACTTGAGCGATGAATAAGGCCGCCAATACAGCAGTTGTCACAATAAAAGTAAACCGCATGCCAAAAATAAATGCCCCTGGCTGCGCAACCGGATAATCGTTGACTGGTCGTCCAAGATTCATGCTAATCCCACCAAATAGTAAAATATTGGCAAAAATCGAGCCAAGTGTCATACCGGTGTTTCTCGAAAAGCCCAGCAACCCGCTGGCAATTCCCAACTGGTCCTTGGCAACTGCGTTCATGACCAAAACGTTTGTCGGTGCTTGAAACAACCCATTTCCCAAACCAACAAAGCCCAGCCAAATGCACAGCACTATTAGCGAAGTGGCGTGATTAACACTGGCCAGCCCGACTTGGCTGATAATCAACATCGCTAGCGAAATGGCCGCGATGACGTGGGAGCCAAATTTGTCACTGAGCCATCCGGCAAACGGTGAGACGACAATTTGAATGATTGGAAAGCTGATTAAAATTAGTCCTGCCAGATCGGTACTAATGAGTCGATTCTGTTCCAAATAAATCGGTTCGATGATATTAACGACAAAATTAATCCCGTAAACGAGTACCGTCGCAAGTAAACTAAGGGAAAAATCACTGTTATGAAACAAGTGAAAATTCATGACGGGATTTTCTGCACGCATTTCAATATGCCTGAATGCCACAAGCAAAATCAGCGTTGCAATCATCAACCCCACAAAAGTAAAACTGGAAAAGCCGACTTGTTGACCCAAAATGAGTCCGACAAATAAACTGGCAGCCGTGATGATTAAAATCAGCATGCCGATAAAGTCAACGTTTCCCTTGGATTTGACCTCATTTTTAGACAACACCAGTTGACCAAGAACGATTGCCACCAATCCGACCGGTACGTTAACCCAAAATATGTAATTCCAGGGAAGATAAGTCAAAATCAGGCCACCAAGGCCGGGACCGGCGATGCTGCCCAAGGCAACTACTGAACCGAAGCTGCCTAGAGCAAGTCCCCGTTGCTGCTTAGAAAAGGTCTCGGTAATAATTCCGGCGTTGGTGCTCAGCGTCATACTGGCACCGATTGCCTGAACGGCTCGCATCAGTAAAATCCAGCCAAAGCCGAGGTTGAAGCCACATAATAATGACGCAATTGTAAAAATGACGGTGCCGATTTTAAAGACCCGTGCTTTGCCGAACAAGTCACCCATCTTACCAAACGGCAGCAAGAACATACAGGTCACGATCAGGTAACTTGATGCCACCCAGGTAATCTGTGACGTTGGCACGTCCATTGCCCGCGACATGACCGGTAATGCAATGTTGACAATACTGCTGGTCAACGTCGACATGAACGATAATAGGACGACTGCGGTAAAAATCCACCACCGATTTTGATTTGCGTGCTTCTCAACCATCTTCTCACCCCATTTCATCTATAGAATAAGTGTTTTTTGAGAAGGTAGTTGAAATGATGCTTAAAATAAAAGCAGTGAGCCGTTATTCGACCCACTGCAACTTAATTGCGAACCTAAATGAAATTAATGAAACATATTCAACAAGATATCAGCTCCCCAGGGAGTTGCGGCTAAAATCGCAAATATTAAGATCATAACGCCAACGCCGACAAAAATATTGCGGACGGCCGGACGCTCCTTTTGCTTAAATCCATAAACGAGAATGAAAATGCCAAAAATGGCGAGGACGAACATAATATAAAAACCCATGGGAGGTGCTCCTTTTATATTTTTTATCTAGCTGAAATGAGCTCTGACGACCGCAAGCAGCGCGCAGCGTCTAGCCTACTTGGCGACGGGCCTGACGCTAACTTCCAAGGGACCACTGCTTCAAACCCGGTTCAAGAGGGTGTTACTTTTTACCTAGCCGAAATGAGCTCCGACGCAACTGATGCTAACTTCTAAGAAGAGATGAATCAAAACCCAAACCCTGGGTTTTAATCCATCTCTTCTTAGAAACCGCATCAACCCGTTGCTCGTCGCTCTCTACTTATCTTCATCCAAATTCACAAACGTATTATAATTCAAATATTTATAGTGAATCCGCATATTTGAGACTTCAAACGGTGTTCCGTCATCCAGGAAGAAAATACCTTCCATCACACCGACCGGTTCCACCGGCTTCAATCCCAACAACTCCTGGTCCTCTTTTGTTGAGGGATCCGCCGTTATTGTCATGAACGACTTGGTAACCGAATTTCCAGTTGCGTCCTCAAAATAGTTGAAGATCGAGCCTTCTACTCTTTGCGCATTTAGCTCAGGTGCGACCCTGATTGGAATATATCCCAACTCAATCATAAACGGCTTGTCATCAAACGACCGCAACCGTTTAATTTCGTACACAAATTCACCCGGATTTAAAAATAATTCGGTCTGCAATTCTTCACTTGCCGGCACAACCTTGAAGTCCAACAGCTTAATTTGTGGCGTTTGGCCATCACTCTTAAAACTATCTGTAACCCCTAAATTGGATCCCTCGTATTGAAAAATGGTTTGATTCTTCCGATACAGCGGGTTAATGAATGTTCCGGATCCCCGCTTTTTGAAAATAATTCCCTGATTTGCCAAAACATTCAACGCGCGTTTAATTGAACTTCGGCTAACACCATAAGATTCGCTCAGGCTTCGTTCATCCGGCAGTTTCTTTGAGGCAAACTCGTTTGCCTGGATGCGTTCCTTCAAATCCTTCATGATGTTGCGATATACTAAATCAGCCATTTGTGCTCCTTATAAAATCGTTAACTTGATCTATTATTAATAAAGTATAACAGATTATCATTCTCTTTGTTCAGCCGGAATCATGTCCCAGGTTGTGATAAAATATCTCTGAGGTGTTATGACATGTCAAAAAAGAAGAAGAATCAAGTTCATAAAACGCTAGTGGAACAAATTTTAGATAAGCACAAAATCCCCTTTGTCCAAATGGAATTTCCAACTCACAAAGAGGGTGATGTTGAACAAATTACCGTTGATCACGTTGACCAAGACGAACACCAAATTTTCAAAACGCTGGTACTGACTGGAAAAAATACCGGTCCTGTTGTTGGTGTCGTCCCAGTTGACGAACACTTGGACGAAAAGAAGCTGGCCAAAGTGTCCGGCAACAAAAAAGTCAACATGGTGCCATTGAAGGATTTATTAAAGACGACCGGCTACCAACACGGTGCCAACACCCCCATTGGCATTTGGGAAAAATTTCATTACCCCATTTACGTTGACCAAGAGGCAAAAGATATGGGCGACATTATCGTATCGTCTGGTCAAATCGGCCGGTCAGTTAAAGTCGATGCCCAACAAATGGTCGATTTAATCGGTGGAAAATTCGCCGACATAAAGGAATGACAAGATGCTCAAAGATATTTTGACAAACATTGGTTTGGTACTCGGATTACTCATCGGGGTACCATTTCTTTTTATCTACCTACTTTCAGCAATCAACCGCAACACAAAACAACAAATTGCCAATCGCTTTGGCGTTAAAGGCCAGTTGGTATTTGGCTTTCTTGGCATCATCGTTCATGAAGCCAGCCACCTGATCGTAGCACTTGTTTTCGGCCACCACGTCGACCAGTTTCGCTTAATTCGCATCCCCACCGCTGAAAATGAAACACTGGGTTACGTCCACCACACGTGGCGAAAGCAAAACATCTACCAGAATATGGGCAACCTGTTTATCAGGGTGGCACCAATCTTTGGCTGTTGTTTAACGACACTCTTATTAGCTCGGTCCTTCATCCCCGAAGTTTACCAGTCTTTGATTGTTTCGACTCAGCAGTCCTTCGGGCAAATCGGCTGGCTGATGCCGTCGGTCAACTGGCTTTCTTTACTGATCTTCTTGGTCATTGCGGCCAACATTTGTATCGGTGGATTTGACCTGAGCTCAGCTGATTTTGAAAATTCTAAACAGGGCTTCTGGCAGGCCATTTTATTCCTGGTGGCAGTCACAATCATCATTTCAATCACGCCATTTTCAGCGGGGTTCTTCGCCCTGCTTGGCCACTTCACAACGATAATTGTGGTGATCTCGATTTTTAATCTCGTGATTTCAACACTGATGAACGTCATCTTTCGGGTTATTTAGACCCATTCCACTCGTCGACAAATTCACTGACAAAGTCCTGCATGACTTGTTGGCGATGCTCGGCGATTTTTTTAGCTGTGGGTGTATTCATTTGATCTTTTAACTTGAATAATTTTTCATAAAAATGGTTAATCACCGTTCCGCGTTTTCGATACTCGGACTTGTCCATCCCCGTCCGTGGCATGATTCGTGGATTATACATGATTTCACCGAAGTGGCCGCCAAAGTAAAATGTCCGCGCGATACCGATTGCGCCAATTGCATCCAAGCGATCAGCGTCTTGGACAATTTGGCCCTCAATTGACAACTTGTGGTGCGCCTTAAGATTGGCGCTATACGACATATTATCAATGATCGCAAACACGTTGGTGATAAAGGCATCATCGTAGCCAACTGCTTTGAGCTGGTCGACAATCGCCTGTCGTTTCGCTTCAGGGTTGGTAGTGACCTTGTCGTCACTGACATCATGAAGATACGCGGCGATAACTACCAACGATTCATCAGCGTCTTCGCCTTTTAAAATTAATTTGGCCAGACTGACGACCCGCTCAATATGAGTGTAATCGTGTCCGGTCGTTTCGTACCCGAGTTCTTTTTGGACGAACCCGCGGATTTGTCTGAGTCCATTAATCATATGCCGCTCCTTTTTAGATAACTGAGAGAATATATAACGCCAGCTTACCGAGAATGAGGCTCCAGAACAGTTGCCAGTGTAATAAGTAAGCATGCTTGATTGCTTTGAGCCATGTCAGCGCAAACGTCCACCAGTGCACATGGCTGCGGTTTTGGACGTAATATTGGCCTATCTCTGTTAACATCACAAATAACAACAATTCAAGTAGCACCATCAAAATAAAGTAGCCAACGTAAATCACGACAATCAGCCATTTCAACGTCCCAAGTGATGACTGAGCTGCCGCAAAAATACTTTGTGCGGTGCCGCCCATGATAAAAGCCCCAATGATACTCAACCAAAGCGATGATAAAATCGATGTTGGCATAATCGATAGTATCAAAATTGGCAGCAATAATTGAAAATCTTTTCTCAGTTCTTCAAAAGCCAGTGGACCAATAACGCTGAAAAACGAACCCACACTTTTCACCTGACCAACGTAGTCAAACCCATATTGGAGTGACATCCCAATAAAGACGACGATGGAAGCAACAGCCCAAACGACGACAAAAAAATTCTGGCGGTAGACTGTTAAAAGCGTCAATAATTGTGTTTTAAAATTGGCTGGTTTAGTTGACATTTGAGTTACCTTCTTTTGGTATTTAAGTATTAGTATACCTTTCATTAGAATAATTGTAGAGGTCTGTGAACATTTAAACAAACAATAGGCCAGGACAAAACTAGATGTTTTGCTCTGACCTTTTTTATGCAAATATTATCTTGTTAAATTGTGCGTCCAGTCCCATCTTTCGGTTGTTTAAGCAATTATATTCTGGAAGCTAATTGCTATTCGGTCACACTGTTTAATTTATCCCGTAAACAGATTGGTGCTTCACTGCAGCCTTATATGCCGCTATCGCCAAATTAACCTGGCCGACACCATACAGTTGGCTGGTGGCGTGCTTGATTGAGCCGGATCGATTAACGTACGTCAGCATTGCGAGCAGTGGCGTCGCTGTTTGGTTCGCCTTGATGGGTGTCGTGTTCACGTATTTTTGAGTCGTTGAATCGTTTGCTAAGGCGATGATCGCTTCGGCTGTCGAATTCGCGTTAGCCGTCGTTTTGCCATTGAATGTGTAGCCAAAAGCGCCGTTGGGTTGGGAAATACTGAATAGGAATTTTTGGCCGCTTTGAATACTTGAGCGAACATGGTTGCTACTGGAACCACTCCGAGAAAGGGCTGTTAAGACCATGCTGGTCGTGTCGGCGTCCTTGGTTCCCTGAGCGTTATTGTACGTCCACCCCGAATTTGTCAATTGCGCATTCACCAACCGCGAGCTCAGACTGGTCTTGCTAAATTTGGCGTTGCTTGGCCGTTTAAATTTACTGCTCATCGAAACGGCAATCAGCACCTGAGCTTGTGAGCTGGCTGTTTGGTTGGAAATGCGTGCGCGATACAGCCTGGCCACCAGATTGATTCCGTGTTTTTGGTGATATGGCTTGTATTTTTTCGCGTTCATCCCCATCGCCGACACCGCCATTACGGCATTGGCTAACGAAGCGGCCGGCGTATTTCGCTTAATCACCAAGTTCTTACGTAATAAAGTTCTTTGCTTGGTGGTGAAACGATAATGGTTTCCTTTGAGACCAAGTAAAAAATCGGAGTAACCAGAAGATGCACCAGTATCCGGATAAGCTTTCTTGCTAAAAATGGCACTGGTCTTACCGGACAAGCCGGTTCGATTTTTGATCAACATCTTTTTGGCATAGTTATAGGTCCGTTTTGTCTGGGTGTGGATCGTCGTGGCTGTAGCCGTGTGCACAGATGCTGCGTTAGTCGTTGTCGCAAAAGTAACGGCCATCAACGCAGCGGTTGATGCCACCAGGATTTTTTTAATCAGTTGATTCATATGAAAGAACCTCCTCAAAATACGTCATTATTTGTTGTAAGTCAGCAAAATTTGATCACCATTTTTGACAGTATACGCACCAATGGACACGTTCGGTTGGTTGCCATTGACTGCGTATAACCAGCCGGTCATGGTTCCCGCTGGCCCGGCATTATATCCATTAATCCCTTTAACGTAAGCTGTACTGCCGGATCCACTGATTGTAATCGATAAGTTGTGTTGTGAAGCCAGGGCATTTAACGCGTCCAGCGCTGTTTTACCTTTGGCCACCGTGACGCTGCCACTTGCAATTACTGAGCCATTGGCGTTAATCGTCAATGTTACCGTCTCAGTGCTGGAGTCCGTGTTAGAACCAGAATTGGCATTGGCATTTCCAGCCGGATTAGTCGGCACATTGTTTGGCAGTGTGGCGGTCCCATTGGATGTCGTTGGCGTCGTTTGCTCTTGGGTCGTCGTAGAAGATGAACTGGTTGCAGATGAAGTGGGGACAGTCGGTGTTGCCGTGGCATCAGTGTTTTGAACAACCGCTTTTGCAATCCGAGTGGCAAATACCATTTTTTTGTTGGCGGAGACGTAACAGCCATTGGCCAACCGCAGACGAGTTGTGCGCCCGTACTTAACAACTTGTTTAACTGCTAGAAGCGCATTTTTCTTTACATGATGCTTCCTATCGGTCAGTTTGACTTTTCCATACTCATTGATTCCTTTAGGATTGATCACTTTAACCTGGATAACTTTAGCAGAATAGTAAGCCCTTGAGAAATGGGTTGCCCCTGCTAATGCGTAGCCGGTCTTACCACTCCCGAGGTTTTTCAGCTTATAAATCGGCTGGCTGTTTTGATTGATCGTTTGGCTGATGACGAGAAACATCGGCCGCTTGGTTCGAGGTTGCTTCTGATAGGTCCGTATGAGATTGGACTTGGTAAAGTGAGTCGTTTTGTACAGCTTAACCTTCGTCAACCCATAGACAACCGATCCCTTGATACTTTGATGCTTCTTTTGAGGGGTTGGCGCTACTTGCGAACTTGCGCTTGAGGCTGAACTCGATGAATTTGCCCCACTACTAATAATCGTCGTGTAATTATTGTTGATCGTGGTCGGTGTTGTACTTGTCGAATTGGCGTTTGAATCAACAATTTTCACATTGTTGATTGCCGCAATCCCCACCGCTCTGTCGGCAATTGCTTCTTCAGCCGAGGTATCAGCATTAATCTTTGTGATTGAACTTTCTAGAATCTGGTTAACCTGACTGATCGCGGTTGCCTTATCAGTTGCGGAGCCTACCGTATCGCCGTTAATTACTTGTTTTTGAGCCGTGGCCGCCTGATTTAATTTAGCAAGTTCTCGTGGCCTGAAGGTCGGGTTCTGTTCAAAATTAAAGATCCACCCCTGACCACCATCTTTGGTAAATTTGGCTTGTTCCAAAGTATAGGTGGCTTGCTGAAGCAGCATCGAATTACTGTCCGCATCAACGTCTTTTTGATCCAATAAACGTTGAACGGGGGCTTTGTAATCCGCCTTATTGTTTAATGACGTATAAACATCGACGCCCGCGGCTGCCAGTCCGTCGACCATCGTAATGTTGTTATACTGATCCTCCTTATTATCTTGATTGCCAAAGCCACCGTTTGGTTGGTAATAGTGATTTTCAACTTCGGCTACCGCTTTTGAGATTGCCGCGGGAACCCCTGGCTGATCCGTATTCATTGAGAGTGCCTGTAGGGCTCGTCCAGTAGGATCAACATCACCCCACGCAGACTTCCAGATACCTGATGCTGAGTCCCGAGCAGCCAAGAGTTTGGTCGTCAAACTTGCCCGCGCTTTTTCACTTGCTTTGCCGTAACTTCCAGTACTTAAAGCTTCCAGGTCGTTAACCAAAGTATATAAATCCGGCTTCTCCTTTTGTGCCAGTGGATCGTTAATAACCTGCCCCACCAAATCCTTTTTATTGATGTTGGCCGGATCTTTTCCCAAAGCACGAAGACCAATGACGCCCGCAACGTTTGAAACGCCGGCATAGCCATGATCCTCCCCGCTCAGAAAATAGTTCGTGGTAACAATGTCGTTATAGGCGTTTTGTGCCTGGGCATCGGTAATGCCATTGTCACTGGTGGCCAAAATGGCGGCATCCCACGCATCTAACGTCTCTTTTTGCGCGGTCAGTTTGACGCCGGATGCAATGGCTGAATCAACGTCGGCCGAAGTATCTGCTCTGGCAACGTTACTTCCTCCGGCAAATAATAAGGTCAACCCTAATATGAGTGATATCCAATAAACAAACTGCTTTTTCTTCATGCGTATGCTCTCCTCCAAATAATTAAATCGTGATGACGCCCTCAACAAAAAATGAACACAACAAAAAAGCCCGGCTAGTTTCGCTAGCCAGGGCCGTTTCTCAATCACTAATAACCTAAATTCAGACACTTATTTTGGGTACACAAAATATCCGAGAGATACGCTATTAATTGACAAAGCCGACCCTAAGAAGCTTTGCAATCGGCATAACAAACGTATCCTGACTTGATCTCGTCCTACAACTGTCCTCTTTCCAGGGTGACCCAGTGAGTTGTGACAGCTTCGTCAATCTTACAGTAGCGAAGGGGCTGTAAAGGATTTGCACCTTTTTCCGTTTTATTATGCTTCTTAACATGGAAAATTATAGCATAGAAAGTTGACCGATCTTGGAGCTTTTGAAAAAGTGTTAGTAAAATGCTGTTTTAGGACAGCTGCACAAACCGGCACTCCCCAAATAAAGCTCAATAGCCCAGCCACGCGAGTAATTGCGTAACTGGGCTATTGGTGATCTGGCGGTTCTCATTTATCGTGTTGCCAATGCTACAAATTTCTTTGGATAGTTAAGTACCTCTCCCGGGTTAGGCTGCTTTTTAGGACAGCTCCGACGCAACTGATGCTAACGTGTAAGCCTAAAATGATTTAAATCCAAATTCGGGATTTTAATCATTTTAAGCTTACACACCGCATCACCCGTTGCTCGTCGCTCACTTATTCCATTAATACTCAGAAGCTAAACGGTTTGTTCCGCTCACTATTTTTCTACATTCGTTCCTTCATAATCGTCAATCATAATTTGCTTCAAATCGGCAATCAAAGGTTCCTTTGGGTTGGCTGTCGTGCATTGGTCTTCGTATGCTAATACTGCAAGACGATCAACTGCTGCATCGAACTTCGCCTTGTCAACGCCCCAAGCCTTCAAGCTTAAGGTTACGCCAACTTCATGAGCTAACTTGATAATTCTTTGAACTAATCCTTCGATCAATTCATCGTCGTTCTTACCTTGAATTCCAACGTAACGGGCAATTTCTGCATAGTCCTTGTTGGCACGGAAGTACTCATACTTAGGCCATACGGCGATCTTTTCTGGTAATTTGGCATTGTAACGAATCACATGTGGCATCGTGATTGCAATCGCGATCCCATGGGTCAAGCCGAATTCGCCACCAAGCTTATGAGCAACTGAATGGTTAATTCCTAAGAAGGCATTACCAAATGCCATTCCGGCTAAGGTTGCAGCGTTATGCATTTCTTCTTTAGCGTGCATGTTGCCATTGTATGAGTCAGCCAGGTTGTCAAATACCAACTTGATTGCTTGCAGTGACAATGGACGGGTGTAATCAGATGCCATTGTCGAAACGAATGATTCGATTCCGTGGCATAACGTATCCAAACCAGAAGCAGCAATGTTACCCTTTGGTACAGTTTCAACAAATTGTGGGTCAACAATCGCAACATCAGGTGTCAAAGCGTAGTCAGCCAATGGGTACTTAACATGCGTCTTTGAGTCGGTGATAACAGCAAATGGTGTCACTTCCGAACCAGTTCCTGAAGTTGTTGGGATCGCAATCATTTGAGCCTTCTTAGGCTTGTTGAAGCGATATGCCCGCTTTCTGATATCGATGAATTTCTGCTTAGCACCGAAGAAGCTGGTCTTAGGGTCTTCGTAGAATAACCACATGTTCTTGGCAGCGTCCAATGGAGAACCACCACCCAAGGCGATGATTGTATCAGGCTTGAACGCGTTCATTTGACGAACCCCTTTTTCAACCGTATCAGTGGTTGGATCAGGTTCAACACCTGAGAACAGTGAATATTCGATTTCATTAGGACGACGCTTCAATTCGTCAAGCACCTTGTCAACGTAACCGAACTCAACCATTTCTGGGCTGGTTACGATGAATACCTTGTTAATGCCAGGCATATCCATGAGGTAACGAACAGAAGTCTTTTCAAAGTAAACTCGTGGTAACTTAATCCATTGCATATTATTTCGTCTCTTTGCGATAGTTTTGACGTTCAACAGGTCATAGTCGGTAACGTTATGAGAAATCGAGTTGGCTCCCCATGAACCGGTACCTAATGTCAATGATGGTGTCATTTCGTTGTAAAGGTTACCGATACCACCAAAGCCACCTGGCGTGTTGACCAGAACACGGGCTGCTTTCATTTGTTTACCAAATTCAAGTGCCAAGTCGTCGTCCAAAGTTTGGATGCCGGCCGTGTGACCCATTCCACCGAAGTGAAGTAATTCGTCACAGATCTTGAATCCTTCTTCATGGTTCTTAGCCTTGTAAATGCTGATGACCGGGCTGAGCTTTTCAGCTGACAATGGGTACTTAGGACCAACGCCAGTAATTTCAGCGGCTAATACTTTAGTGTTGTCAGGAACTTTGATGCCGGCTAATTTAGCGATCCCTTTGGCTGATTTACCAGCGATAGGACCTTTAACACCACCGGTCTTAGGGTTGAACATTGCTTCTGCCAACTTGTCCTGGTCCTTCTTTTCGACAAAGAAGACACCGTTCTTAACTAATTCCTTCTTAACTTCAGCGTAGATATCAGTATCAATAACCGCACTATTTTCAGTGGCACAAATCATTCCGTTATCAAAGGTCTTTGAGAGAACCAAATCGTTTACGGCACGCAGGATGTTTGCAGTCTTTTCGATATAGACAGGACCGTTACCCGGACCAACACCTAAAGCAGGCTTTCCAGTTGAGTAAGCAGCTTTAACCATGCCTGGGCCACCAGTAGCAAGCGTACTTGCGACACCTGGGTGGTTGATCAATTTAGTGGTTGCTTCAATACTTGGTTCTTCAATCCATTGAATACAACCTTCAGGAGCACCGGCAGCAATCGCAGCGTCACGAACAATTTTTGCAGCAGCGATTGATGACTTCAATGCTTGTGGATGGAAACTGAAGATAATTGGGTTTCGAGTCTTCATTGAAATAATTGATTTGAACAACGTCGTTGAGGTTGGGTTGGTAACTGGGGTAATTCCAGCCAGAACACCCAGAGGTTCAGCAACCGTAATCAGTTGACGTTCTTTGTCATCCTTGATCACACCAACAGTCTTGTGGTCGCGAATACTGTGCCAAACTTCTTCAGTGGCGTACATATTCTTAATTGCCTTGTCTTCAGCAACACCACGGCCGGTTTCTTCATAAGCCATGATGGCAAGATCCATATGCTTGTCTTGGCCGGCCATTACCATTTGGTGGGTAATGTGGTCAACTTTTTTCTGGTCAAATGAGTCCATAATTTCAAGTGCCTTTTGGGCCTTTGAAACCAATCCATTAATGACAGTATCAACGTCAGTTGTGACGTCCTTCTTTTGCTTTGTTTCTTTTGCTTTATTATCAATCATTGATTTTCCTCCAATGAAAAGTTTGTAGGTTGTTTGTTTGTTATTAATTTCACAAGATTAATCATATCACGTATTTTTCAAATGTAAATAGTTTTGTTCAAAAAATCACAATTTATTTTTTGTAAGCGATTGCAGGCTGATGTAGCAGCAAACAAAATAAAAAGGACTTGTTAAACAAGCCCTTTTTATATGAAAGCGGTTCCATTATTTATATGTGAATCATTTCACGACATTCAACTTTTACTTGGTGATTTTAGTCAACGGCTTTTGAATGATCTGCAGGAGCTTTTCTGACTGAATCCGGTCAATAATGACGTTAACGGCCACCTGCATGAATTTGTCATTTAGATTTTTCTCTTCCAGTGCCCGGCTGTTTCGGCTGTCCATATTCTTAAATGAAAATAATAAGCGTTTGATGAACGTGTCGTAGGCCTGCTGCGGATAAATGTTGGCGGTGACCTGATCGATGCCGTGGCGAATTGTCTCTAGCGAAAATGCTGGTTTAAGCAAGCTAATCAAAATCACGTCGGCCACCTGCATGGTTTGATACTTTTTCTTAACCGGCGCCATGATCGCCTTATTTTTAACGTAATTATTGATCATCGCAGGAGTGACTCTATCAATCCCAATGGGCCCCAGCGTCTCGTTAACCAGAGCGACGAGTTGATCCATGTACAATTCAAATTTGGGTAAATCTGCCCACAGTGGCAACTCCACCATTTTGAGCTTTTGCTCCCACTGTTCGTATTGTTCTTCGTTATTGTTCATGTTATCACTCCTTTGTATCTATTATACCACGTTAGCTAGTGTGAGGGTCTAGATGAAATCTAGAGTGTGACGAGCAACGGGTGATGCGGTGTGTAAGGGAAAAATGATTGAAATCCCGAATTTGGATTTAAATCATTTTTTTCTTACACGTTAGCATCAGTTGCGTCGTCCACAGGACTAGACGCTGCACTATGTTTACGGTCGTCGGAACACGTTTTTCGACTATAGACAATCCAACCTCAACCCCCTCTCCAAAACCCACGACCAAAAAAACGACCCGAACCACCCGTCCAAGTCGTTAAAACCTTCATTCAATTATTTCACACTGGCCTGTCGCTTTTTCTCTCGCCGATCCAATACTCGAGCAATCACACCCTGCATAAAAATATACAACGGATAAGCGGTCGCAATCAGTGGGACTGCGTAAAGCCAGATATCCTTATTGAAGAAAGAGACCAATGAAAAGACGTTATTAAAGAAAATGATGATCAATAAAAACGCCGCTAGTACCAAGACGTCCATGCCAATTTTTAGCCGGTTCATCGGTCTTGAAACCATCAAAAGTGCCAACCAGCAGATTGCGCCAGTCAAAAGAACACACAGTGTCGAGGTGAACTCGTATTTTAATCCAAAGACCAAACCAATGACTTCAATTATCATGATATAGCCAACAATGCAGACTGCTGCAGGCGTCGAAATAACCAGCACCTGTTTCATAAACTGATTGGTAATTTTATTAAAGTTGGGTTCCAACGCCAAGAAGAACGATGGAATTCCCACCATCAACGACGTAATTGGTGTCAATTGGATGGGTTCAAATGGATAACCCATCGCAAAGAAAACAAAGATAAACGAGAGGGCAACCGAATACATGGTCTTAATTAGATACATTGACGCAACCCGCTCGATGTTATTGATAACCCGACGTCCTTCTTTCAAAACGTCGATCATGGCATCAAAGTTGGAATTGATTAAAACAAAATCAGCGATACTTTTAGTACTTTCACTTCCAGAAGCCATGGCAATCCCACAGTCAGCTTGTCGCAGCGCCAACAAATCATTAACCCCGTCTCCAGTCATTGCGACCGTGTGCTTCCGTTCTTGAAGCCCACTAATCAGCCGCTTCTTTTGGTCAGGTGTAACACGACCAAAGACAGTGTTTTGAGCCGCAATCTCGCCGAAATCATCATCATCTTGAACGGTGGTCATATCAATACTGTTTTGCGCGCGATTAATTCCAGCCTGAGTGGCAATTGTTGAGACTGTCGTCGGGTCATCTCCTGAAATCACCTTAATGTCGACATCTTGATTGTGGAAATATTGGAACGTGTTCGCCGCATTAGGTCGAATCACATCTGAAATTAAAATAAGGCCAATCAGTTTTGGTGAATTAAGCGGCTTTCTGGGATCCAGATTATCCACCTGGGCAACTGCCAGCACCCGGTAACCTAACTCGGCGTTCTGGGTAATTTGGGCCCGAACTGACGGAGACAATTCTTTAAAGATAAATTGCGGCGCGCCAAACACATAGTCGTGACCGTCGCTAAATCCGACGCCACTCCACTTTCTTTCTGATGAAAACGGGATAATCTTTTCGGTTTTAAGTTGTGGATCGTCAATCGCGTCTTTGATTGCGTTGGCCGTTTCGTTGCCGTCACCTGTCCCATAAGTGATTCCGGCGACAACTTTTTCAACTTCGGCAGCCGGGACATCCTTCATCATCGGAATGGCTTTGACGAACTTCAAGTCGCCGCTGGTAATTGTCCCCGTCTTATCCAGACAAATCACGTCAACCCGAGCTAATGTTTCAATAGCGGGCAAATCTCTAACCAAGGTCTTTTTTCGGGCCAAATGCATAGCAGAAACGGCCAGTGTCATGGATGTTAACAACACCAAGCCTTCCGGAATCATCCCAATCATGGCAGCTGCCGAGCCTAAAATCGCCCGGTTAATTCCAGTTCCACCATATAATTTGGCAACAAATAAGATAATCCCCAAAGGAATAATGACGTAGGTCAACACCTTAATGATTCGGTTAATGGTGTTCAGCAGAATACTTGACGTATCTTTGCCCTGTTTAGCTTCATTGGATAAATGGTTAACAAACGTATCCGCGCCGACCTTTGTGACCAGCATTTTACCTGACCCGCCAATTAAATAAGTCCCGGATGTCAACGGATCACCAATCGCTTTTGAGATCGTTGACGACTCACCGGTAATCGGCGACTCGTCGACTTCGATTCCCCGTGAGCGAACAACTTCACCATCGACCGGGATTTGGTCGCCACGCCCCAACTGAATGATATCGCCCAAGACAATGTCTTCTGGCCGCAGCTGGACATCTTCGCCATTTCGAACCACATTAATTTTACCTTCGGCCAGCAGCACCATTTTGTCGACTTGGCGTTTCGACCGGATTTCTTGAATGATTCCAATTGCGGTGTTAAAAAAGGCAATCCCCAAAAATAGCAGGTTTTTGTAGCTGCCAGTATAAAAGACTAACGCTCCAAGAACCACGTTAATTAAATTAAAGAGCGTAAAAATATTATCCCGCAAGATCTCTCGCACGCTTCGTGTCAGGGATTGCTCCGCGGTATTTTTATGACCACTCTTAATTTGGGCCTGAACTTGCGCATCAGTCAGCCCAAAATCGGGATTCACGTTGGAAATGTTGCCATCTGCCATCAGTTAACACCTCACTTACGACAATTGTACAAAATATACCGGAAAAATCACATTGATTTGTGTTACCAATCCCAATTTTATACGATTCTTATTGATTTTAACTGAAACTTGAAAGCTAATAATCACGCCAAAGGCGTGTGGTTATTGGCTTTTTTG
>OBZA01000048.1_pt1 | contig 62186 bp, 64 predicted proteins | sample 1476871 | NCBI WGS metagenome assembly OBZA01 (sample SAMEA2580227, study PRJEB22360) | human gut metagenome | biome: human gut; feature: human-associated habitat; material: faeces | place: Denmark | collected 2008/2010
ATATTATTTTATATAGGGTATAGGGAATAGGGGTACACGACGGTGTGTGTTGGAAAAGTTGAAAACAAGTGACTACATGACTACACCTCAGTTAACTCGTTGGGGCATAAGGGATAAGACGTATTCGGTTAGTTAAAGTGTAGTCACTAATTGAGGTGACACGATGCGAGAACAAGAAATACAAAATCAAATCCGCGTGGCAGTGTCGGTTGCACAATATTCCGTGCAAACGTCGGCAAAGTCGAAATGAAGAATGGTAGATGGTTTGATACGGGATTGCCACAAGGGTTCCCAGATTTGTTTGGCTTTCGCCATTCAGATGGCACAATATTTTTTATCGAATGCAAAAATGAAAAAGGACGGCCACGTGAAGATCAAATTAGATTTCATAAAATGTTAACTAAGCGCAGTGTAATTCATGGAATTGCACGTAGTCAGGAAGATGCGCTGAAGATTATTAATGAAAGGCTGGTTGGGTATGGGTTCTAATTATTACGGAGGAATATAGATGCCTAAGCACACTAAGAAGCGTTCAACAATTAAACGGAAGCACCGGCGCATGAAGCAACACGCCGAAGCAAACAAAGCTAAAGCATTAGATAGCAAGCAATTGACCAAGGAATATGAGCCATACAACATTCGTAAGCGGGCGTTTGAAACGTTCGGGGAGGATTGAAAATGAACACTAAAAATAAAATTGGATTTGGAATAATTATCTGTCTTTCAAGTGTGCTTGGTGTGGCATCTATAGTTGATTTATTTATTGAGGTCGGAATAGCCGCAGGAATGGCTTGTCTGGCTATTGTTTCATTGCTTGTTACGGGATTGGTACTAATAACTGAGTAAGGAGATGGCGTGATGATTAAGTTTAGAGCGTGGGACAATTTATTAAATAAAATGCTAGTTGTTTATAGAATTAGCTTTGATGGCCCTGTTGATGGCGTTCAAGTTCACTGCTATTTAGATGATAGAGGCGCTGAGGGGTCAACAGAATACGCCTACGATGGTGATGGGCTAATTTTAGAACAGTTTACCGGCCTGAAAGACGTGAACGGTAAGGAAATTTATGAGGGCGACATTGTTCAGCCGGTCCTGTCATATACTAATAGCAAGATTGGTAAGCCTTTTGAAGTTAAAAAAGGCAATTATGTATACGGTAAATGGATTGCAAAGGATGTTTCTAACAAGGGGTTCGGCGTAGATGGATACTATTTCAGCAATGAAATTCAGACAGTTGGCAACGTACACGAGAACCCGGAGCTACTGAAAGGCTGATTTTAAAGTGTTTCTAGGAAAAGTATTCATATCTACACCTTTTATCGAAAAACGTAAACAGGAGGTGGACAAATGAAATTCTATCGCAAACAGCCAATTGAGGCTGAACAGTTTGATGGAAGCAATGAGATGGTTGATAAGTATGAATTAATTGACGCAGGAACAATGCTTGGAACTCACCACAGCCCTGAATTATATCTAACAGGGTCAGGGAAAGTATACGTTGGTGACTGGATTGCTACTGGTATCAATGGCAAACATTGGCTGATTACAGACGGTGTATTCAAGAAGGAGTACGCCGAGTTGCCGGTGGTTCCTAAAGCAGTAGCTGATTGGATTGAAAAGTGCAAACACGATGGTACTTCGGTTGGTGACATGCTTTGTTCTGAGCGTCGTCCCGAAAAAATGCGAGACTGGATGGCGTTGACACCTGGTACTTATGAATTTAACCAGAAAAAATATACAGAATGCCAAAATTTCGTGGCCCGTGCATGGCTAGACGGATATGTGGTGGAGGAAGAAAAATGACTGACATCGAATACGCCAAAGCAATCCAAACGAAAGCCATGGTTGCCAACCTGGAAATGAACGCGGCGCTGACAACTGAGCAACAGGCACAAATCGGTCAGGACTTTATTGCTGATATTGCAGAGTTGAGCAATCGTGAGAGCAAACAAAAAACCCTCACATCAATGAAGGTTGATGTGAGGATGGGGGGACTTTGTTAAGTAAGTCCTTCGTTATTTTACAATAGAGCATGTATTTTGACAATAATAAATAATGGCACCATTATAATTGCAGGTGAAAATTATGCGATAGCTAGAATGAGAGCGAGGCACAGACTATGAAACGTATTGATCATGAAGAGCTTAACAACCTGGTATGTGAAGTCGAAGATCGCCATGAAAATGGCATTCTTGGCGCAAATGAAAAAGAAATGGCACCTATTTGGAAGATAACCAAGGCAACAATGAAGAGTGGCTATTTAGCAGTTTCGTTGCGACAATACAACTTAATTGAAGCATACGCAATCAAGAGTTCACATACAACAGAGGAGAAAGACAAAACGGTAAAACAGCTGCATAAAAAATACAGCTGGCTAAACCGGCGAGTAACAGAATATCGCCATGGCAATTTAATTATTCGGAGTTGAGGTGACGGTGGTGGGTGATTTTGAAACTAACAAGAAATTTTTGAGGCGTTACCGGCCTTACTTTAGACAAATCAAGCGGCTGGAAACTAAGCTGTTTGTCATTGATGATCGTATTGAGTCGACACATTCACCTAGCATGACAGGACAACCGGGTGGTGGTAAGCGGCGAGAGCTGGCTGATGATTTAATTCAGCGAGAAGAGATTGAAGCGCGTATTAACAAGCTCATTAAGAAGAGTCGGCCTATCAAAGTTGAAATTACGGATTGTCTGGATGAACTAACTAATTCGTTAGAAGCTTCTATATTAGAGCAGTATTTTATTGAAGATATTCAACTGGACACGATTGCGTTACAGATGAGTTATTCGTTCCGTCAGGTCAAACGACTATACGGTGATGGAGTACGCCATGTGAAAGTTTTATAAAAAGAAAGTCGTCACGATTATGCGGCGGCTTTTTGGTATGATTGAAGCATAATGATTTTTGGAGGAATTGCATTGAAAAGCATATACTCGTATACAAAAAAAATTAAAATACTTGTTGCTAGCAGGCCTTTTATTATTTTTATATTTGGTTTTATTTGTGGATTTATTGTGACAGTAGGGGGTTCACTTTTAATTCTTACTAAATTGAGAATAATAGGATTAGGTGATTTAGGAGAATGGATAGGTGCATTGGCAACTGTTTTTGCAGTTATTGTGTCACTTTATTTGGCTAGGTCTGCTAATAAACCTAAGTTGAGTATAGAGAGATTACCTTGTAAATCGGGACCAAGCCATAGAAAATACGATTTTGAAATAGTCAATTGTGGAACGGGTAGCGCTAATATTAGGATTTCTTTAACAATCGATGATGATTTTTTGAATTTGTATTTACTCCAATTTCCAGAACGTGTAGTTCGCGAGGTGGGGAGGCTTAATCTTTTTCAAGTATTAAATAGTGCTATTATTGATAATTCCGGTGCTGAAATATCATATGATAGGCATTTTATCAGTCCTAAAGAAAATATAATAGTAACTGTAGATGTTAAAAAAATTGTGAACTGGTTAAAAAGTCAAGTTGAATCTGGGAAAGGTAACTTGGAGATTGTAGTTCAAGATGTAGATGGCATCGAAAAAAAAGAACAAATTTGTGACTTTTCATTTGAAAATAAAGAAAGCTACGTTAAAGTCCATTAAGTTGTTGGGTTTTAAAAGTTTCAATCATATTTATTAGATTAACAGTCTATGTCCCCTAGATGTCACTAAAATGTCCCCTGAATGTCACTTACATGCCGAGTAAATGGGTGTATATTTGTATTATCGAATAGTTCCAAAGAAAAGTCGTTGCAATTATGTGGCGGCTTTTTATTATCCGCGATGCCCAATTTATGAATATAGTAGACGTTAGCATTGTTAGATATGAAAATGTATAATTATTATGTTTGAAAGATGATAAAAGGTTGGGTGTTGAGCAATGGAAATATCTGCGCAATTGATGCAAAAAATAAATGTAATGATTACCTTATCGAATGGATTTGATATTAATGAGCGAAGAGGATCGAGATATTCTCTATCTGAAAAAGAATTGTGGTTTAATTCGTTAGAAGATGGAATACAAGTGGAATATGGACGCGCTCGAAGAGCATACATGGAATCAATGTCCATAAAGGAAGCTAAGGATATCATTGCCATAATGTATGTAGGCCGTGATGGTTTACAAGATGAAACACCGGATGAAGCATTTAAATTAGAGCGAAGGGCATTGTATTCAGATTTAAATGAACTCATTGAAACAATTAATGGGAAGCAACATGTTGGAAAATATCTGTTAAAGGCTATTAAAATCATGCGTTTGGATATTGAACTTAAGCAGAATGAAATTAATTTTTAGTCACCATGATGATCGTCATGCCAAACGGTGTGGCGTTTTTTAATACCATCATTTCTGGGAGAAGGATAGCTTCCGGAGTGTAAAAATACATGAACACTGTAAGCAACAGTGAGTTATAGGTCACTGTTAGTGGTTTGGGTGACACTATCCAAGGTGTGCCGTGGCGGAATAGGTAGACGCATAGTCAGACGCGAGTAACGGGTATCGGGTGACACTGATATGACCACACGTCATGTAAGGTGCAAATCCTTACCGGCACATTGAGTGAACGACTCAGGGCGTAGCGCAGCGTCTAAAACGTGAGTTAGCCATTAAGCTAAAAATGGTAGTCGACGTGTGGTTGATCCTGAATAGGGTCTCTAAGATGAGACCGTCGGGAGTTGGCAAGCTTAGCAGCGGTGCGTGGTTCGATACCACGTCAATCACATTAAATAATTTATTGGAGGTAATACGAATGGAACAATCAGAGTTCAATACAACGCAAGCAATCAATGAGACTTGCTACGGATTAATCAAGCAGGGCTATTCACTGCACGACATCTATGATGGTCTGGGTAACGTCATGGACGGGATCGAGCCTAAGCATGCATCTGTACCAATCTTCTCTAATGGGAAAACATTCTGGAAAGATTTGCATCATGGCTTGGACGACTGACCAGTGCCGGCAGTTCTATAGCTCCGTTGAGTGGGAACATCTACGTGCTGCTATCCTTAAACGTGATCACTATGAGTGTCAGTGGTGTAAGCGCGATGGCAAGGTCACACGGTATGGTGACGTGGATAGTCATGGCCGTCCGGTTGTACTGGAAGTTGATCACATTAAAGAGTTGGCTGACTATCCGGAATTGCGAACCGAGCCGACTAATCTGCGGACACTGTGCAAGGACTGTCACAACAAACGACATCATCGCATGAACTATCGAAGCAAGCATGAGCGTAAAGAGAACCGATGGTCAAATGACGAGAGGTGGGATTAATGGTGGAACATGATATAACTTGGGCAATAAACAACGGGCAAAAGATACCTGAGATCTATGTTGACGGTGAGCAGGCTCAGGTAGTGTCGTGTAGTTATCAGTTTGTAACGGCTACAGATATTGATGAGTCAGGGGTTAGCATGATGACTGCAACTATCATCTTATTATCGGAGTGCGACTATAAGCCCATTCAGCATATGATCTTTATCAATCAACAGACTGGTAAGGTGTTCTATCAATAGACAAGGAGTGATGACTAATGCGATCAAGAACCGATAACACTAAGCAAGTCGTGGTCTACGTAGTCATGCGTGACCAACAAGCGAATGTATTATTTGCGCATCGCGTTTATTTTAGTGAACGGCGCGCAAAAAACTATTGTAAACGGATGAATAATGCAAAAGAATTCACTGGATATTACTACATTAATAAAGCAATCTTTTTTGACTGGAAATCTTTTATCGCCAAGGCCCCCGGGGTCAAAAAAATTGGCGAAAAATAGAAAACTGGGAACCGGTGGGTAGGACTCGACTACGGAAAAATATTGCTTTTTTTATTCAATTTGAAAGGGGGTGGGGGTTTGGACCACCGTAAGATAAGAAGGGAATTGATGCAGCGAATCGATAAAAAATCAGCTGTTGAGAAAGAAAAGGTTGACCGATATATCAGCCTTTTAGACGTTTTTTATCAGCTTGACGAAAGCATACAAAAGCATGGCGTCATGTTAAAAATTCAGAATGGCAGTCAAACTTATTGGAAGCCAAATTCTGGAATTGCAGAAAAAAATAGAATTAATTCTGCATTAATTACGCTTGAAAAGGACTTTAAAATGCCAAAAATCACACAAAAAGTCGTAAAAACGCCCCCTTCTCAATACGATTCAAGTGATTTGGTATGATTCACCAAAAGTATGTTGATGAGTATATCGATTTGTACGAGTCCGGAAAGATATTACTCAATAAAGAACGGGTTATGCTGATAAATTATCTAAAGAAGTATGTTTTATCTAATGATAACTTGTACTTCGATGATAAAAAAATCGATAATCTAATTAAATTTACCGAAAAATGGTTCTTCCCAACCGCTGCGTTTCAGAGATTTCTGGACGCTTTTCTTTTTCTCTATGATTCAACGACTGGCACAGTTTATTATGATGAGTTCCTGATAATTATGGGACGGGGTGCTGGTAAAAACGGTTGGATTTCATCGACTGGGGCGTTCTTGATAAGTGACTTGAATGGCATTCCTGGTTACAACGGCTCCATTGTGGCTAATTCGGAAGAACAGGCGAAGACATCTATTGAAGAGATTTATAACGTGGTTGGCAATAATCCAATTTTGCAAAATGCTTTTAGTGCTGCCAAGTCGTATATCACTTCGAAAGCAACTAATTCCACCCTGGTTTATCAGACTTCTAATGGCAAAACAAAAGATGGTTTGCGAGACGGGTTCGATGTGTTCGATGAAATTCATCAGTACCCAGATGATTCGGGTGTGTCGGTTTATGAATCTGGTCTTGGTAAGCGTCCTGAGTCGCGCCAGTTTGAAATCGGTTCTGATGGCTACGTTCGTGGTGGCTATTTGGACGAAAAAAAGAAGGTGGCGTTGAGTGTCATGAGCGGTAAACTGCCACCTGACACTATGTTTCCATTTTGGTGTAAATTGGATTCTGCTGATCAAGTAGATGATGAGAAATATTGGGAACTGGCGAATCCAATGCTATCCAAGCCACTCACGGAATATGGACAGACGCTTCACAATAAGATGCGAAAAATGTATGTCAAAATGCAATTTGAAACTTCTAAGCGTGAAGAGTTTATGACTAAACGGATGGACTTTCCAATTGAAGACTTGGAACGTTCAATTGCGCCGTATGAACAAATCAAAGCGACCAATAAGCCGATTCCTGATGATTTAGAGGGTATGGAAGCAATCGGCTCCGTTGACTTCGCGTCTATCCGCGACTTTACCGCGGACGGGCTAACGATCAAGCAAGACGGCAAGCAATATTTTATCGGCCATCAATTTGCCCGTCGCCAATTTGTCGATAAGTTCTATGCATATTCAGCTAAACCACAAGATCGCCCCCAGTCTGCTCCTCCTATTGCTGAATGGGAAGAACGGGGGTTGTTGTCCGTGGTGGACACGCCAACAATTGACCCACAAGCTGTGGTTGATTGGTTCTTAGAACAACGCAAACATTTTATCATTAAGAAGGTCGTCATGGATAACTTCCGTGCGGATTTGCTTCGCAAGTTTTTCGAAGACGCCGGATTTGAAGTCGTGGTCATTCGGAATCCAACTGCCATTGATGGCCTACTAGCACCGAGAATTGAGACCGGGTTTGCTAATCATCAATATATCTGGGGTGACAACCCGTTATTGCGGTGGAACACTCAAAATGTGTTGGTTTCGACCGATAGTCACGGTAACAAACGATATGGCAAGAAAGAAGAAATTCGGCGAAAAACTGATGGTTTCAAAGCGTTTGAATATGGTCAATATTTAGTTGACCAGTTGCCAGATTATTCAGTGAATGAGTCACTGGATATGCTGGCAGACATTGATTTCTAACAGAAAGGAGGTGAATATATGAGTGTAATTAATAGCTTCTTTGACCTGTTTACGCGGCGAAAAGATTCCAGCTTTATTTATGATCTTGATTTGTTTCAAGACATTAAAAACCGAGCTTACTTAAAACGCATGGCGATTGACACCGTGATTAATTACGTGGGCCGGGCGGTTAGCCAGTCGGAGTTTCGTGTGATGAACAAGGGGTTACCTGTTAAGGATGCGATGTATTACAAGCTCAATGTCCGACCAAATACTGACGAATCGGCCAGTGATTTTTGGCAGCATTTTGTTTACCAATTGATTTATTACAACGAGGTGCTAGTGATTCAGGACGACAATGGTGATTTATTAATTGCTGATGATTTTAGTCGTCACGAGTATGCAGTATATGAAGATACCTTCGACAATGTCACAGTCAAAGAATACACGTTTAAGCGTTCTTTCCCGATGTCTGATGTTATTTACCTGAGATACTCTAATGACCAACTAGAACACTATCTGACCGGTCTGTGGGGAGACTACGGTGAGTTATTTGGCCGAATGTATGAGCTGGAACTTCGTAATAATCAAATTAGAGCGACCGTTAAGGCTGACTTAACGGCTGGTGTTAATGACGGTAAAGCCAACAAGCTGCAGAAGTTTATTGACAAGATTTTCCAATCTTTCAGCAAGAACTCCGTTGCGCTGGTACCAATCACTAATGGTTTTGAGTATAACGAAGTGTCAAACGGTGTGGGTAAGAACCAGACATTTGATGAAAACAACAGCGTGCTAATAGCATTCATTGATCACGTTGCCCGGCTGGTAGGAGTGCCACCAGCGTTAATTCATGGTGAGACTGCTGAAAGTGGTGAAAATCAGAAACTGTTCAATAAGCAGTGCTTGAGTTCGTTATTAAATAAGATTCAGTCAGAGCTTAACGCTAAGTCATTCAGCCAGCGAGATTACTTAAAGAATGGCAAACAAGTTGAAGTAATTGGTATTAATCGACCAACACTAATTGAACTAGCAGAACAAATCGACAAGCTTGGTTCGTCAGGTATGGTTACTCAAAACGAGGTTCGGTCAGCAGTTGGGTTGCCACCACGTGAAGATGGTGACCAGATAGTGATGACCAAGAATTATACAATGAAAGGTGGTGAGAATAATGAAGAAGATTAACGTTAAGGGTCCGATTATTAGTAACGATGACAAGTGGATTTATGACATGTTGGAAATGGACAGTACTGCTCCTAAGGATGTCATTGATGCATTACCAGATGATGGCTCAACTGTTGAAGTTGATATTAATTCTGGTGGTGGTTTAATGGACGCTGGAACTGAAATTTATACTGCGTTGATGGCTTATCAAGGAAAAGTTATGGTTAACATTGTTGGGATGGCCGCAAGTTCAGCGTCATTGATCGCCATGGCTGGTAATCCCACACGGATTAGCCCAGTCGGCCAAATTATGATTCACAATGTAGCTGGTGGATTGCGTGGTGATTACCGCGATCAGGCTAAGCTGTCTGAAATTTTAAAGCAGTCCAGCGAAGCGATTGCGAATGCTTATCATCTTAAAACTGGCTTATCGATGGAAGATCTACAGGCCAAGATGGATTCAGAAACGTATTTGAATGCAGACCAAGCTAAAGAATTAGGCTTTGTCGATGAAATTATGTTTGATGATCAAATTGAGCTGGTCGCAGATGGTGGCTCAGGTATGTTACCAAAGTCTGCCATTGATAAAATAACTGAGTTAATGAAGCAAAATAATTCAGGGATGACAACTGCACGCAGTATTAAGCCTTTCAAATTATCTGATTCAGATATTGATCGCATTACAACTGCAGTTACTCAAAAACTAAATGTTAAACCTAAAGTGCAAACGGAAAAAACATTTAATCCGTTTGCTTTTTAATTTAGAAAGAAGGAAAAGTAATGATTAAATTTGATACAAAAGCTTTCAAAAACTTTACTGACGCACGTGAAAAGTACGCACAATTGGTGAAGGACGCCGCAAAACCCGAAGAACAACAACAGGGTTTTACTGATATGATGGACGCTTTGGGGGAAGATACACTTTCAGAAATTAAGAACCAAGTTCATGCTCAAACCGAAGACTACTTGGACGCTCGCCGACACGACCCTAAGATGTTTAACGAAGAAGTGAAGTTCTTCAATGAAATTAAGACAGATACTGGATTTAAAGAACCTAAGTTATTGCCTGAAACGGTTGTCACTGAAGTGTTCGATGACATGGTCCAAGCCCACCCGTTACTTCAAGCAATCGGTTTGCAAAACCAAGGTATTAGCTTGAAGATTATCCAATCAGATGCTTCCGGAGTAATTGGTTGGGGTAATGTTTTCGGCGAAATCACTAGCCAATTAGATGCTAAGTTCAAGGAGACTAAAGCTGACCAATCCAAGGCAACCGCGTTCTTGGTATTGCCAAAGGACTTAAGTGACTTCGGCCCATCATGGATTAAGCAATACGTAATCACTCAAATTACTGAAGCCTTTGCAGTCGGCGCTGAAACTGCGTTCTTAACTGGTGATGGGAACAGCAAGCCAATCGGTTTAAATCGTTCTGTCAAGGAAGGCGTGGCCGTGACTGGTGGCGTATACCCTGAAAAAGAATCCGCTGGGACGTTGACGTTTGCAGATACCAAGACTGCTGCTAAAGAATTAGCTGGTATGATCAAGAATCTTTCAACTAAGGAAAATGGTAAGTCAGTTGTGGCTAAGGGCAAGACTGTCATGGTCATGGGCCCTGGGGAATCATTAGATGTAGAAGCGCAATTCATGGTTCAAAATTTGGCGGGCCAATTTGTCACTGCCTTGCCATTTGGTTTAACAATTATCGAATCCGAGTTTGCACCAGAGAACAAGGTGATTGCCTTTGTTCAAGGCCGTTACGATGCATTCCAGGCTGGCCCGTTGAAGATTCAACCATACGATCAAACGTTGGCACTTGAAGACATGGACTTATACACGGCTAAACAGTTCTTCTATGGTAAGGCTAAGGATGACAAGGCGGCTGCGGTTTACGACTTGAAGCTTGCTACCCCTGGTACTACGACCACTGAACCAACGACCGGCGGTGACACGGGAAAATAGCGACCCCGGACACCGGGGTAACTAAGCCGACTGCGAACAGTACCGTAGCTGAAATCACTGCTTGGTTAGATGCTAACGGAATCGACCACACTGGAGCTACGTTGAAGGCCGATTTGTTAGCGTTAGTGGGGTGATTAGATGACAGATGAAAAATTAAATCCGTTATTAGACCAATTCAAGCAACGAATGAAGATTTATCATAGCGCAGAAGATAAGAATTTATCACGGATTCTTACGGCTAGTCAGAAGCGTGTCACCGATATTACTGGTATTGCCAGTAACGCCGGTGATGATGTGTATGACGAACTAGTTTTAGAACGAGCACGATACGCTTACAATGACCAAGTCGAGTTTTTCGACGCTAATTTTTTGGACGACTTATTGTCTGCGTCCTTGACCAGCTATGAACCGGGGGATGATGAAGATGAACCGACCGGAGTTTGAATACAAAGCACCACCAGTAAGAACGAATCAGCTTAATACGCCGGTTCGTTTTTTTCGTACCGTCAAGAATACGGGACCCGAACCAGGGCGTGGTCAAACTGAGCAAATCTTTGAGTGCCTAGGACTAGTCTATGACCCATCAACCAAAGATCGCACGGTGCTAACGGCTCACGAATCCAAGTACGGCGCAACGGTAAAAATCCGTGATGCTTTTGGCGAATTTGACCCTACAACTAAGGACACCGTGGTTATTGATGACCGCCGGTATCTGGATGCCACTGGTCAACCGATTGTTTGGGATGTTATCCAGGTAGCACCAGATTTAGAAAATAACCAGTTTGTAAAAATTGTGCTGGGGGTGACTAAATGACGGAAGTGACGGTTAAGTTTAAAGGCGTTGATGAAGTAATTAATAAGTTGGCCGAAAAGTTTAGCCCAGCAAAGCTAAATCGTATTGAAAATGATGCGTTAAGAGTAGCCGGCAGGCGAGTAGCGGTTGAACTCAAGAATGCGGTCGCCAGCTATCGTGATACAGGGCAAACAGTTCTTCAAGTATCAGTTGGTAACCCTCATAGTCGGGGTGGTGTACGGACGATTAAGATTGGTTGGCACGCGGGATCTCGCTGGCGATTAGTCCATCTGAATGAGCTCGGTTATACACGGTTCGGCAAAACCTATCATCCACGCGGCATGGGCAAGGTTCAAGGCGCGTTTGACAGTAGTCGTGGCCCTGCCAAGGCACTTGAAGAAGCTGAATTGAGGAAACTACTATGACTGAGCCCAAGGATATGCTTGCAACTATTTATACCGCGTTGTTGGCAAATGCAACAATTGCAAAACTAACATTGGCTGGTGATGGCAGTCATCGAATTAGTTATTTCGAAAGCCCAGAAACGGCTGACCACGACAATCTATTTGTTGTGATTACACCTGTCGGACCACCGGTACCAGCGGCTGTTGGCAGTGATGATTATTTGAATGTGCAATTCACGTTTCAAGTCAATGTTGAATCTATCAGTCGACCGGCACGTAATGCTGTGGCACGTGAAATTCAAAACGAAATGCTTGCGTTGGGATTCAGTCGGCTATCTGGTGCTCAGAACGAATTAGATGAATTCATGACTGAAACTAACCGGTTTGTTGACGTTCGTCGATACCGCGGTAACACGAAATTGTATGACACAAATTATTAAGGAGAGATGTAATTATGTTTGTAGGATATAAACGATTAAATATTCAACCATTTGCCGAAGACGGCACGAAAAAAGGTGACCTGATTATTGTTGAAGGTCAGGCACACAAAGGGGCTACGACCACTGCTGAAATCAGTGGTTTAGCTAAAGACCCAGTGAAAGTGCCGGGTTCTAATATCGATTACTACTTGTCACGTCAAGGTTTGGGTGACGCTAAGGTAGCACTCGGTATTTTAGATTTACCGGAAGCTAGTGCTGACCTATTGGCTGGCTTCCGTGTCGATGATGACAAGATCAGCTATGGTGGTGAAGACACATTGCCACCATATTGCTCAATTGAAATGGAATCAAAAGAAGACACTGGTGAAATTGCGTTAGTTGGTTTCTTCAAGGGAACATTTACGCGGGATAAGATTAGCTTGAGTACGCTGGATTCATCTAAATCATTTACGCCAGAAGCTGATGCCTGGACTTTTACGCCAATTAGTTCGATTGCCACTGCTACTAACGGCGAAGTGATGCAGAAGTTTGTGGGCGATGCCACTAAGGATGCAACGACTGTTACGAAGTTTGAAAAGCAATTGTTTGATCCAGCAGGTAGCGATACAACCCCAAGTAATGGATAATTCTGAAAAAAACATATTGAATAACTAACCACTAGTCGCCGATAAATCAACAATACCAATTGGGGCGGCTTTTTGTGTATGGAGGAAAAAACTATGAGTACACCACTAAAAATGGAATTACTTATTAATGGTAAAAAGCAGACTTTCACGGAATCGTTCATTCCGGCAGGCCGTATTTTGGACGCCTTGGACTTAATCGAAACAGATAATTCAGATCGTAAATTACGTGATGTTTTTGAAGAACGAGTAGCATTTCTATCCAAAGTATTTACTAACCCGTTAGTGACAACAGAAGCAATTTGGAATGGTTTCAATGCGATTGGCTTTGAAGACCATATTTTTGAACTTATTTGTAAGGTTGCAAATGTAAACCCCAAAAAGCTACAGATGGCGACAACACCGGAATAACAATCAAAGAAGCTCGCAAAAGTGTGTTATCAGCAGTCGGCGTAATTGTTGAGAACCGAACTGGCTATACACTATCGAGCGTATTAAATGATGTTGATTTTCAATTATTGTCGCAAATAATCGAAGCAACGACCGAACAGACTCAGCAGACTGAAAGTGGGACCCGAGTCAAACCAGGAACTGTGGGTGTGAACCCTGGTAATCAGCCTGTCATGAGTCTTTTTGACTTTGCTAGAAAATCTTAATGAAGGGAGGAATAATAAATGGCAGATGAAGTATTAGGCCGCATGGTCATCGAGTTAGGGCTGGATCACGCTGCGTTTGGTAAAGGTTTAACCGGTGCTAAACGTGAAGTTAAGTATGCAATGGCTGAGATGAAATCATCAATGGCTGTACTCGGTCAATCGGGCCGCCAGTTTGATGTCCTATCAGCTAAGTCTAAAGGCTTGTCACAAGTAATGATGAGTCAGCAGCGGGTTGTTGAAAAACTGGGTAAAGCGTACAAGGACTCGCTGGTTGATGGTAAACCAACCGCGCAAACAGCTAAGCTAGCAACTCAATTGCAGAATGCCAATGCTAAATTAGCCTCATTACAAACTCAGTATAAGAATAATGCAGCGGCAATGGCTAAAGCACGCGTTGAGCAAACTGGTTTTACCGGTGGCTTAAATAAAGTTAGCAAGGCCGCTGTAGCGACTGGTACATCGATGAAGAACATCGGCTCAACGATGACCAGCAAAGTTAGCGCCCCAATTGCGGCTGGGTTAGCCATTGCAACTAAATCCGCTATCACTTTTGATTCGCAAATCAAGTCCATGGGGCCTCTGCTGACTAATGGGGGCGCGGTTACCGCTAAGTACCGGTCACAGTTGGATCAGTTGGGTGATGCATCTAAGAAGATGTCGATGAAGTACGGTGTTTCGACTACTGAGATCAACAACGGCATGGCGGAACTTATTCGGCGTGGTTACACGACTAACCAAGTTCTAGGATCAATGCCGTCTATCTTAGATGCTACCATGGCTTCCGGTGAAGATATGGGTACGGTTATGAATGCCACAGCGTCAATCGTTGAACAGTTCGGGTTAAAGACTAACTCAACGGCGGGGACGATGAAGAACACTCAGCGGGTTACCGATTCGCTGACTTATGCAGCTAATGCGACTGCGGCTGGCTTCGGTGATATGTCTGATGCGATGAGCTACGTTGGGCCGGTTGCATCTAGCTTGGGTCTCAGTGTTGAACAAACTGCGGCGGCTGTTGGTGAGCTTAGTAACCAAGGAATCGAAGGCCAAAAAGCTGGGACTAACTTACGTGGTATGCTGACTAGTTTGATTAAGCCAACCAAGCAAAACACCGAAGGATTCAAGAGTATGGGCATTAGTTCGAAGCAACTGGCTCATGACTCACACGATTTACCGCAATTAATTGATGATATCACACATGGCACTAAGGGCTGGTCGAACGCTGAACGTGGTAAGGCCTTAGCCCAAGCCTTCGGGCGCGAAAACCAAGCGGCAGCTAACGCATTAGTTAAGGCCGGCTCTAAGAGTCTGCGTGACTTGACTAAAGACACTGAGAATGCTGGCGGCGCAACTAAGAAAGTTGCGGAACAAATGAGTAATACCTCAGCAAATAATGTCAAGAAGTTGATCGCATCACTGCAGGTATTAGGAATTGAAATCGGCGAGAAGTTAATTCCAAAACTAACACCGTTAGTTAAGAAAGCCACTGATATGGTTCAAGGCTTTTCAAGGATGGATGATGCCACTCAGAATACCATTATTAAGTTTGCCCTATTAGCTGCTGCTGGTGGCCCAGTATTGAGTATGCTGGGTAATATCGTCGGTGGATTTGGAACATTTGGTGGCGGTATTGTTAAAGTTATTAGCGCTACCGCACAATGGCACGCGAAGAATCAAGCAGCTAAAGAATCACTCGCGATGTTAAAAGGTGCGACTGATGCCACTAGTGGCGGCTTCAAAGCATTCAAAGGTAGTGTTGATACTGTAAATGGCTCAGCATCAACAGCTAAGTCAACATTTGGCTTGCTTAAAGGTGCCTTTACCACTGCTGAGGCTGGAGCTGGTGTATTGGGAACCTCATTAAGTGTGACGGGTGCGGCAGTGACTGGCGTTGGTTTGGCAGCTGTAGCCGGTGTGGCTTACTGGCAACTCTATGGTAAGGAAGCTGCAGCTAGTGCTGCACGAACACGGCAATGGGGTTCAGATGTCGGTGAACAGGCTGATTCTGCACTGACTAAGTTCAAGGGATTTAGTACTAACGCTAGTGCGTCATTGACGGATTTTGAGACAGCAAGTCATACAAGCACTAAGAGCGTTGCCAAGGATTTTGGCGATATGTACACTGAGATGGAGAAGGATTCCAAAGACACTATCCAGCAGATGCAGAAGGATATGAAGGGCCTGCCCGACTCTGTTCAAGGTGACTTGAAAAAGGATATAGCTGATCGCAAGAAGCATAATGCTACGGTATTGGCCGACGCTAAGGAAAATTACAGTAACGCGGAAGCAATACTCAAAAACCACAATGGCAAGATGTCTGGTTTAAGTGATACAGAACGAACTGCATTGCTAAACAGCCAGCGTAAAATGAATAGCGATGAAATTAGCCTACTCAAAATAGGTGGAAGTGCTAAGAAGAACGTTCTGGCTGCATTGAATGGTGATATTGGTAACATGACTCGTAAGCAACGTGATACGACCATTAATCAATTGACGTCTTCAATGCAGAAAGAAAACAAGCTTTACAATGATCAGAGCCAGCAGATCAAGTCCATGTACGATAAAGGTGAAATTTCTGCATCACAATATGGCAAGGCAATGACTGACCTGCAAGCTACCCACAAGTCAACCACAGATGGTATGGCCGCGGCAATCTATAAGCTGGATAAGGCGAACGGGGCTTCTAAAGCTCAAATTACGCAGGATTTACTAAATGTTGGCTACACTTACAAGCAAGCTGCTGCAATTGTAAAGCGACAGAATGATGACATGAGTAAGAGTACATCCTTGGTGGTTGCTGAAACTGGCAACATGAGTAAGAAGTCTAAGGCAGCGGCCGATACCTGGAATAGCTTAGTATTTGATTCCAAAACTGGTAAAGTTAAGACCAATGCGCAAGCAGAGGTTAATAAGGCCGCTAAGTCGAAAGACAAATGGAATGCTATGTTGCTCCTTGCTAAGCAAGGAAAGATGAGTTCCAATGCCGCGGCCATGGTTGGGGTTGCGGCTGTTCAGACCAAACGCTGGGATGGTTTAACGCTTAAAGAGAAACAGGCGATGATTAAGTCTAAAGGTGGCGATGATCTAGCCGGGTTAATCGAAAAGGGCAAACAATGGGGCAAGTTTACCCCAGCCGAAAAGAAGGCCATCATTACTGCCAAGGGTAAACCAGAGTTACTCGGTATTATGACTAAGGCTCAAACTTGGAATAAGTTAACGATGGCTGAGAAGCGGGCAGTCTTAAAGGACAACGCGTCGCCAGCCATGAAGCAAGCTACGGTTGGTATTAAAGATTGGAACAACTTAACGCCACAAATGAAGACGGTCATGGCCAAAGCTAAGGGTGCCGAAGATGTTGCGAAAGGTGTTAAGAATGTTAAAGACTGGAACAGCTTACCTACGTCTGAAAAGAAGCTGATTGCTAATGATAAGGGCGCTACAGGAATTATTAAGAAGGTAACTGGTAATTATAAGGCTTATCAGAATTTACCAAAAAGCGCTACTAAAAATTTATTTGCTAAGGATAATGCTAGCAAGAACGCTGGTAACGCTAAAATTTCAGTTGATAAGTTTGGCCGAGTTAAGGTAACTGGTAAGGTACTTAAGGCTACTGATAAGGCGTCTGGTCCTGCTAAGAGCGGTAAAAAGGGACTAGATAAATTTAATTCAACCAAAATGCAGACCAAAACTGCAAAAGGTAAGGATTCGGCCTCAGGTTCAATGAATGGTGCACGTAAATCGGCAATAAAATATAACGGCGTTAATATGGCGCTCAAAACTGCTCGTGGACATGACGCTGCATCTAGTCCAATTAACGGTGCTCACCGGTCGCTTGATCGATATAACGGGGTAGGTATGCGCGGAAAAGCCGCTCGCGGATATGATTCGGCAAGCGGCGCTATGGGACGCGCTAAAGGTTCATTAGGTCGATACAACGGAACCGGTATGCGAGACAAAACTGCTCGTGGTCACGATGGCGCTTCTGGTCCAATCAGTAGCGCAATCCGTACTCTAAGCCACTGGAATGCAATGGGGAACGTGACTCACTTCATTACAACTGTTTTTCGTAAAATTACTCGGCACGCAACAGGTACAACCGGTACCGATGGTAATCCAATCATTGTTAATGACGAAGAAAGTTCAGTGTTCCGTGAAGCTGTCAAGTATCCCGGGCATCCAGCGTTTATCCCACACGGACGTAATGTCTATCTGAATGCACCAAAAGGAACGCAAGTTATTCCAGCGGGATTAACGGCCAAAATGTTTGGTGTCTCACAGTATGCTGCTGGTACTATTCCGGCTAATTCATCAATTATCCAAGCTTCGAAAGCCATCAATGACTCAATTGGCGGAGATAATACCACAATCAACTATAACTTGGGTGGTAGCGACAGTACACAAGCAATCGTAGCAGGCCTGGAAGCTATCTTGAATAAACTTGATGACCAACAACCAACATTTGAAGTGCATAACGACATGATAGGTGACAAGCTGCGGACATTAATTAAGCAGAAGGATTCACGGGAACACAATTTAAATCGATTCTTCCCACAAGGAGGTTAGCAAATGGATGCTTTAATTACAAACTTAAATGGAACTGAACATAAGTTGAGTGACTTCGGCTTCCAAGTGCTCAACTTCGAAGAATCGGCACCAACAATTACCAGAACTACTAAGAGTTTTGATGGGCACGCCGGTTCATTGGATTATGGAGGCCGGCATGTCGTTAAGAGGATTACAATCAATGGTTTGTATTGGGTTAAGAGTCTGGAAAAAGCCGATGATGTGCGAGATAAAGTTAACGCGGCTTTGTCACAAGCGGAACCTATTTATTTAACACGCATTTACGGTGGTCGAAACTTGTATGACGTGCGTGAGAGTGGCAAAGACTTTGTGATGCCAGCACAAACTGTTGATAAGAAACGGTTTAAAGTGTATCGAACAGATACCAACTTACCATCAATCATCGAGCGGACTGGTAAGGGCGTTTACTACACCTGGTCACTGGAATTTGAGACAGTCGAATTGCCATATGGTGAGAGTAAGCCACGGTCGCAAACTTTAGTTAGTGGCCAATCAATAACTTATAACGGTACAGTAGCTTGTTCACAGCTAGAACAGGCTTTTTATTTTGTCGTGACGGCTAAGGTTGCGTCTGCTGGTGGGTTTACGTTGACAGTCGATGGTCAATCATTGATAGTTACTAGCCCAGTAGTTGCTGGTGACGTTTATACGTTATCGGGCATGAATAATACTCGTGGCAATCAGAACATTAATGATAAAACCAATGCGGGGTATTTTATCCTGCACCCCGGTGCAGCTAACAAGGTAGTATGTTCAATCAGTGCGGATATCCAAATCAAAAATTTGTGTGATTTATATATTTAGGAAGGTGAGGTGAAAACTATTGATTAAATTTCATGATCCGTCTGGGGCGCCCCATTTCGGCCAAGCTACCATTACAAGAACTACTAGCGTTAATGGCGGACTGTCACTGACTGGTGAAGTATTTGCCGGCGGCGACGTATTGAACGGTTTAGACTACGGTTGGTGGTTAAACTTCGATAATGAAAAGTACGTCATTACGTATAAGAAGCTGAGTGATGATACCAATACCGTTGTCTTTGATGCGATACAACAGTTCTTTTGGGACTTTGCCAAAGTAGCATTGCACGCACAATACACGGGTAGTCATGAGTATACATTCTATCTAGGACAACTCTTTGATAAATCCGGGTATACCTACAAGAATGACGTTACCGTACCAGCATTTGAAAAAGAAAATTGGGGTTATAAAAATAAGTTAGATTTATTTAACGACATTATTGATCAGGCTGGCGTTGAATTTGAAGTGCACAATGAGACGGTTCACATTGCTAAACAGATTGGTAGTGACCTGACCAGTTTTGCCCGTAAAGGGATTAACCTTAGTGATCTCACGGAAGAAATGAAAATATCCGATTTTGCGACGTATGCTAAGGGCTATGGTGCTTTCAAAGATGCTGAAGACCAAAGTAAGGGTCGATTAGAAGTTGAGTATCGCAGTGAGTTAGCCAAGCAGTTTGGCGACTTAGAAATGGACCCGATTGTCGATGAACGATACACAATTGCAGATAACTTGATTGCTGCTTTAAAAAAGCAGGTTGATGCGACCTATACCGTGTCAATGACTATGAACATCTATGACTTAGAGAACGCTGGTTATCCTAATTATGAAGCACCTAAAGTCGGGGACTGGATTTTAGCGATTGATGAAGCATTAAATTTCAAGCGTAATATTCGCATTATTCAGCTTGAAGAACAGTTTGACGTGACCGGTAAGCGTATCGGGTATACGGCCACTTGCGGTGATTTGAGTATTGTTGATCAGTACACACATCTACAAAGTAGTTTGGATAGCAAGGTGCAACGTATTCAAGAAAGTGTTGATAATGCACTCAGCAGCGCTAACGGCAAAAGTACAAACTACTATGGTGAAAAAGAACCCACGAGCGCCAATGAAGGTGACTTATGGTTTGACCAAAGTGATAGTGATCCAGACAAGTGGTCTATCAAACAATGGGTCAACGGGCGTTGGGAGCAGATTACGTTGAACCCTGGTGAGGTAGACGCCAAAGTTAACGTTGCTAAGAAAGAGGCTGAAACTGCGGTTGAAAATGCTAAAAGTGCATCAGATAAAGCTGACCAGCTTGCGGCTAAGTACGATGATACAAATGCATTAGCTAATCAAGCACTGGATCGAGCTATTGATGCACAAAATTCAGCTGCTGGGTTGATTGACGATGTTAACAAGGCTTCTCAAAATGCCAATGATGCAAAGAGCATTGCTAATTCAGTTAATTCTAAGTACACAACATTAACTGATGGTTCTACTATGACGATTGCTGAATTGGAAAACGGACTAGCTGCTAAGTTGACTAAAGATGACTTAAGTGGATACGCTACTGAGACCTGGACCCAGAATCAGATTAAAGTGAGCGCTGACAGTATTAATGCAACGTTGTCCAGTGTTAAAACTACGGTTGATGGACATACTACTAGTATTAATGACCTGAAAGCTGATTCTAGTGGGTTCAAAGCTCAGTTTGTTACTGTAAACGATACCCTGGGAAAACAAACTAAAGATATTAGTACTCTCCAGGCGACAAACAAATCTTTGGTTGCTAGCTTTGATTCTTTGAATGCTGCCAATGCCGTTAATGAGCATAGTATAAGTCAGTTGCAATTAACAGCCAACTCGTTCAGTAGTACCTTGGCCACCGTTCAGCAACGGGTTACGGATAGTTCAGTCGGCGTTAATCTGTTACGTAACACACGTACTTTAGATGGTTGGAAAGTTTGGGGCGGAGCTGCACAGGGAAAAGGTTTCAACATTGAAGATAAATTTTCAGATAGTGGTCAGTACAGAATGGCTCATATTTTCAACAACGTTGACGGACAAAACTCTGACGGTCCTTATTGGCCTGGCGTAAATCTATTTCTAACTGCTGGACAAGTTTACACGATTAGTATATGGGCTCATAGTCTAGGAACCTCTGAACAGCCTGTTTCCTGGAAATTGTGGCTTAATTGGGATAAAGACCATACCTATCAAGGTGTTAACATAACTAATACGACAGCCCCTGATTGGACACACTATTCAGCTACTTTTACGGCAACTGTTGGTGGACAAGTTAATAATGTCAGAATAATTCCATATTTTGGAACAGAATCTGCGGATAATGTCGGCGGGTCTGTTTATTTGCTAAAGCCTAAACTAGAAAAAGGAACCGTAGCTACTGACTTCTCAGTAAATCCAGCTGACAACGCAACCATAGATTCAGTTTCTAGTATTTCTCAAACAGTTGACGCTATTCAAACGACTGTACGTGGAAAAGTTGATAATACGGTATATCAGTCAAAAATGACTCAATTAGATAACCAAATTACTTCAGTCGTTGGGCAGGTTAACAATCTTGGTCAGAAGAACTTGGTTGCTAACTCTCAATTTCAATACAACAAATTTGATGGTTCGACATGGACTTCTGATAAAGCAGATAATTGGTATTCATCAGATATGACCTGGTCATGGTGGAATGGATATCAAGGGATATGCTGTAATATTCCAATATCCAATCCGGTTAACACCAATCAATGGAATTCTATAGTTTCAAAGAAAGTCTATGTTCCAGATCCTGCTTCACCATATTCGGCAAGTGCAATATTTAATGTTGATACCATTGGTAACCGTACACAATTAGTACTTGATTGGTATGACAAATCGATGAAGCGCATAGGTTACGCCACTAAAGGTGTAACTGTCTTTCATACTCAGACATTGGTCAAGATAGAGAACCAAATTCCGCCGGCAGGAACAGCTTATGTTGCATTTCACGTTGATGTTAGTGGCGGCGGTCATTTATCGGTTATGGCTCCGATGCTGGTCAGCGAATCAACTGTTGGTTCTTATGTACCTGATAATGCTAGCTGGAGTGAATTCCAACAAACTGCATCAGATATTAACCTTAAAGTTTCCAAAGATGGTGTGGTTAATGCGGTTAACATCTCGCCTGAAGGAATCCAGATATACGGTAATAAACTGCATATAACGGCTGCTACCTACATTGATAATGCAGTCATTAAGGACGCCATGATTGCCAACCTAAATGCTAATAAGTTAACAGCTGGATCAATTAATGCGGCTAATATCAATGTGTATAACATTAATGGCGCAAATATTGTCGCCAATTCGATAACTGCTAACCAGCTTCAAGCCGGGTCTCTATTAATTGCATTAAACTCCACTATGCAAACTATGAGGATTGGCACCGATGGTTTATACACTACTGATAATAAAGGCGACGGGGTTGGCCATATTCATACCAACTCAGTCGTTGGGCATCCAGATGTCTATGGCCTAAACTTTGACCTTGATGCTACTGGGGACTATATGGGTTGGGGAGCTAAGAACCGTGGAGATCCTAATGGAACCTATGCCATCAAACTAGGCTGGTATCGTTCAGATACGGCTAATACCATTGGAAATATTAAAGGATTCGTATTCTCAGACCAAGTAACCTTAAATGGCGGTATTCAAGTTTCCGGAGCATATCAGAATCTAGGTTTCGGTACAAGTACGTTTAATAACAATACCCATTACCCTTACTTTGGGTCAACTGGCATGAAGGCTGGATTAGCCTATGGCTCGACGGATACCTATCTGATTTCAGATGGTAAGTATGCTGATATGACTAAGGTTATATTTGCTTTACAAGGTATCGGTGATGCTTATATTCCCGTTAAGCTTAGTGACGGAAAGATAACTAGTTATGTTAAAGTCAATTTCCAACATTAGACAAAAACAAGAAGGAGCAATAATGATGAAAAACACTATTGAATTTAAAAATTCTGAACTTACAGGGCTGGCAAACGTTTTAGGAGGATTCAAGCTAAAAGGAAAAGCAAGTCTAGGTCGTACCGTGTTAATTCGTAAATTCGCCAAGAAGCAAGAGGAAGTTAACGAAGATCGGGTTGAGATCCAGAAGAAGTACTTTGAAACTGATAAAGAAGGCTCGTTACGAGTATTCAAAGGCAGTGAAGGCAAGCTAATCCCTAGGTCAGAATTGATAGATAAAGAAGACCCTAAGAAATTAGGAACAAAAGCTGCCAAAGAATTAGACGATGAGATCAAGGAACTTAATAACGAAAAAGCCATTATTGACTTTAGTGAATACTCACCTCGTTTTAAGGCACTTAAGGATGCTTTAGAAGACTACCCATATGAGCTTGAAAGTGATTCAGCAATTGCATACGAACGAGTTTATGACCAACTAGAACAGGCATTCAACAAAGGAGAAAAATAATATGAACTTAATTAATCGTAGTATCCAATACGCTTTATCAGCTGAAACTGGTAACACAGATAGTGTCGTTGTTGGGGTTTACGGAAAATCTGATAATCTCGAAATTAACGGTACCTTAACAATCGTCGCAGATGACTTAGATGAAGGAACTACTTTTGATGACCTTTCTAAGAAGCAACTATTTGCGTTAGCCACTAAGAAGCTGCCTACCTTGTTGCCAACTTTGGCGTACACTAACTATCAATTCTTTGTTCAGAATGATACGCCGGTTCGATTAACCGCGTACTCAGACTTAAGCAATAATGGCAGTTATATTTCATTAAGCTCAACTCTCGACCAGTCTGACTTCACAAATAAAGCTATCGAATCTGTCGGTTACGAAGATGTAAAATCTGCAGTCAAAACTATTCTTAGTCAAGAATTCCCGACATCATGAATGGAAGTGTGATGTGATGTTTGAACATTTAGCCAAAAATAGATTTTGGTTTTGGAAAGCGATGGAAACATATGGCTTAGGAATTTACTTTATTATTAAGCACAACACATTTGCATTTGAGCCACCACAGCCAACGCTGCTTGATGTGCTTGATGATCCACCTATGATTTTTATGCTGGCGGTGGTTGGAACGCTTGCTCTGGTGTATTCTTTGTGGAACTTGCGTACACATTATTACAAGCCATTAATGACTGGATTACTTACGTTTGTCTGGTTATTTTTCATGATAGCGTTTGGTGTTCATGATTTTGAAATGCAACGTTATGTAAGTTTTGAAAGTATGTATGCCATGTTTGTTTTAGGATCAACCATTTTTGAAATTGTAATTGGGGATGATTAGGGGTGAGCGATGCTGTTATCGTGGCCTTAATTACCACAGCGGGTTCAATTTTCGTTGCGGTCTTAACGATGTGGAACAGTAACAAGGCCGCTAGCAGCGATTCTGAAACCAAGTTAAAAAAGGAAAATGAGGCTTTAAAAAGGGAAAATAATGAGAAGCAAGAAATAATTGACTATTATAGAAAGCGTGATAAATAATGATGGAATTAATTCAATTTATTAACGGTACCACGATTGCGGCAATCGCCGTAGTAACATATTTAGTTGTTTGGGCGATTAAACAAACTCAATTCAGCAACAAATATTTACCAATTATTGCCCTTGGCGTTGGTGCAGTGATTGGTATTTTTATTGGCATTGCCAATGGTGATATCAAATGGGTAGCTGGTTTGGTTGATGGTGTGATTGCAGGTGCCGTCAGCGTCGGTGGTAATGAGCTAGCTAAATCGATTGGGACAATGTTTAATGGAGGTGCAAAATAATGAGTTTAAACGGATTTGATGTAGCCAGTTATCAGGCTGGTATGAATGTAGGCGAAGCTGCAGGCGACTTTGTGTTGGTGAAAGCAACCGAGGGTATTGATTATACTAATCCAGAATTTAATGGACACGCAAAGCAGACCTTGTCAGCAGGCAAGAAGCTAGGCGTGTACCACTTTATTCGGAACGACTCGGATATTAAGCAGCAAGCTGATTACTTTTTAACGGTGGTTAAGCCATATATTGGTAAAACAATGCTGGTTCTTGATTTTGAAAACACGACAGGTTCGACAATTCAGAACCGGGCTGGTGTCGGTTTAGCAAAGCAATGGCTAGACTATGTATATCAGCAAACAGGTGTTCGACCTGTCCTCTATACAGGAATCAATTGTGAGAACTCATTAGACTGGTCATCTGTGGTTAATGTCAATTATGGGCTGTGGATTGCTCAGTATAACAACTATAACGTCGTGAATGGCTATCAACCACGAGATTTATATGGTAGTTTGAAGCATTGGAAGACCGCAGTAATGTTCCAATATACAAGCACTGGGCGGTTACCGGGTTGGAATGGCAACCTTGATTTTGATGTGTTTTACGGTGACAAGTCCGCCTGGGATAAGTACGCTAAAGCTACTAAAGCAGTGAAACCTAAGCCAGCTGGACCAAAGTGGGTTAAGGAAAAGAAGACGTACACGCTTAAAACAGCTGTCAAACTTCGGACTGCACCATCAACATCGGCTAGCGTGATTGCAGTGTTACCAGCTGGTTCAACGGTGAGAACCGATCAAGCAATTATTCAAGATGGTTATCGTTGGGTGCGCCAACCACGTTCGAACGGCTATGCTTACATGGCAACTGGCCCAGCAAGTAATACATTGGAATACGTGAAGTAAAACGAATCCCCACACTGACTGTAATAGTTGGTGTGGGGAATTTTTTGTGCAAAAAATAAGATTGATATAGTTAATATATGCTGATATATCAAGGGGTAGAACGTGCAAAAAACGTGCAAAAACTTTTTATGTTCTAGTGTTTTTTAATGAAATATCAAAAACAGGAATCTCGCTAAACGTTGATTTAACGGGATTCCTGTTTTTAAAAAGTGTTCTCTTTTGACTAATTATGCCCCAGGCAGGATTCGAACCTGTACATTGTTTCCAATACAGCGACCTGAACGCTGCGCGTCTGCCAGTTCCGCCACTGGGGCAGTTGCTTTAACAACAATATCCATTATAGCGAAAAGTAACAAAAAAATAAACCTTTTTCTATATTTATGCAGTTGATATTAATTGTAATTGCAAATTGGTTGCTTAGTTACTGGGGCTGGCCTTAATTAGCATGGAATAACTGTACGCCGAAATACTGAAATTACTACCGGCAAAAAATGCATCCAAAAAGTCACCCATCCCAGCAGGTTCAACGACACTGCTTGAATGGATGACAACTTGTCTGTTTATTAATTTGCTTGTTTGGTCGTGATACTACCATCTAAATAAACAAAGTAACTATTCAGATAATGCCCCCGGCCGCCATTAGCCGTTTTCTGATAAGCATCGACCTGATAATAGTGGTGGCCGTGTGCATCTTGATTGGCAGTTGGTACGACACCAAAGGTTTGTTGCTTGGGATCGTTGAGCACTTGCCCGACGGCGGCCACTGCACTAGTTGCGCTAGTGATATGGTCGTCAGCAGCTTGATAATGGTCACCAGATTGCTTCTTAGCACTAGCATCAGCCGCTGCATTGGCACGACTAGTTTGCTCCGCGCGGTTAGCGGCTGCAACTGAGTTCGCTTGCTTAGTGGAAATACTTGGCTCAGCTTGGGAAGTGCAGCCTGCTAAAAGGAATAGGGCGCAGAAACTGATTAAAATTGCCCGGGTCACGTTCGGACCTCCTTATTTCGTTTGTTCTTGGGACAAGCTCGGATAAGGGGCTTGTCGGATGATGTTCGAATCAACGATGGTCATCACACCGATTGACAGAAGTAACAGGATCACTAAGATTAATTTTTTCATTAAAATAACCTCACTTGATAACGGTGATTGACCTATTTCCAGTTAGGGACCCAAATGACGCGGTCAATTTGTTCAGGAATGACCGTAATCTTGGACCCAGTCTGTGGCCCAGCTTGGACGTCGATCACATATGAGATCGGACCAGCATCGACTTCAACAATCGAGCCACGTTGACCGTCGACTGTGTCGACTAAACTATACAATGGAATCTCATCATTGCTGATTTCCATTTCATATAAGGTGAATTGGAGAAAGTAGGACTTTTTACCGGTCTTGATTTTTAAGGGGGTGTCAATGGCACCGTAATCGGGAAGGGCCCGATTTTGAGCGTTGGGATCATTCAGGTACTGCATTTCATCGACAGCATCGATCGCCATCTTCCATTCACCACCAGTTAAATTAGTTTTGGAGGAGAGGGTCATGACCGAGTTAGCGTAAATGTCGATCACGTTGAAGGCTTCGTCGACCTGCTTTTTCGGCAGATAGCCGATGGTATAGCCATGCTCCGCAACTTTTAGTTCAACCCGTACGGATCGCTCAGCACCATCAACTTCTTCAACTAACTGAATTTCACCGATGTTAGCGTTAGCGTCGACACGGTACTTCTTGGCATAGAGATAATCTGCTTTCAGACCAGAATCATTATAGCCACCATAAGGTTTAAAGTAACCTCGGGCACTCGCATCGGCCAGCGCGGCTTCAAATTCTTTTTGGTAGTAATCTAAACCAATGACGTATGAGCGGAAAATTGCACGCGAATTAGCGTTGATCCGGCGCGTCTGAGGAACCGCCACCGGATGGGGAACGGCTTGATTCAAGCGATTCCGAAAACCGTTATTTTGAGTCTGCAACTTGGTAATTTGACGGTCTTGCTCCTGATTGGTCAAAGTTTGATGAACGAGGCGCTGCCGAATTGATTTAAGCAACGCGGCCTGTTTATCCGCCGCCTGATTGACATGGTGGAGATGGACTAACACCGCAATTAAGATAATGATTAAAATTAGACAGGCTAAGATCAGCCCGGCAATAAATAAATAAGTTCTCATAAATAATTCACTCCAAAAAGAATTGCAGATTAGTTTAAGTATAAGCGACCAGCCCACTAAGCGCCAATTTAACGGCTGAGCTTGTCAGGGGGCCGATAACAAGGTATGATATTGCTATTGTATAATATTTTTGAGCTAGAAGAAACGGTGGCGAACGGCGTGCAGTGGTTGATTAAAATCTACCATCAATATCAATATTTTTGGAAATACGCACTGTTTGGCTTTATGGCCGCGCTGGTGAACGTCTTGGTATTCTGGGTGCTACACTCAGTCTTGGCGGAACACTATTTATTTTCCAACACAATCGCATGGGTGCTAGCAACTTTGTTTAGTTTTTTTACCAACAAAGCGGTGGTCTTTCAGTCCAAATCGCAAGACTTTTGGCACTGGTGTCGCGAGTTCATTAGTTTCATGTTGACACGAGGCTTATCATATTTTTTCGATACTTTCCTCATGTTCGTCGGCATTTCGTTGTTGTTCTGGGCACCCCTACTTGTTAAAATCATCGACCAGGTTCTCGTGGGACTCTTTAACTATGGAACGTCGCGGCTGATTTTTATGGAAAGCAACCAGAAAATGCGAATGCGCCAGCAAATCATGAAACGATTGAGTGATCGTAACAATTAATTGGCATCAGGCAAGCAAGTCGTCCCCTAACGGACGACTTGTTTTTTTTGATAGCATCACTTTGGATCGTTAGGCAGTAATTTCAACGACATTGATGGTTTAAATCAAGTTTCCCGTCAATTGCCAGTGCAAGCCGATGCCACAAATAATCGTTAGTAAGGTGCCGCAGACGAGTAGGGTGACAAGTCCAGAGTTCAAATGACTTTCCTGCTTGCGGGCAAAGGCCACTTCAATGAGGCCAATCGTGCCAAGACCGAGTATCACTTTTAGCAAGGTCAACCACCAGTTGCCTGATAAGGTTCTGATTGCCAAGGCCACCCCAGTGATGATAATTAGCAGGTACCCGATGCGACTAAGAATCAAAAAGCGATTGGCTGATTTGACTGAGTGACGACTGAGACCAATCGCAACCGTCAGCATGAGCCATAGCCAACCAATAATGTGCCCTAATAAGTACATGACAAAACCGCCTCCACATTTACAATTCATGTCTAATTTTAGCATGAAAGTAGGTGTTGGCGGCGGTTTCTTTTATTGTACTTTAATTAAGTTTTTCTGTTGGATGTAATCGACTAATTCAATGACCGTTTTAAAGCGGTTGAACGGTGTGACGATGTGAACGCCGTTGAAGCGCGCACAGATACCATCAATCAATTCCTTTGCAATGGCAATGCCCACTGCCCGTTCGTTTCCGGTTTGTTCGGCTTCTGCCATGCGTGTCAAGATAGGTTCTGGAATCCGAATGCCATGGACTTCATGGTGTAGGAATTCAGCATTACGCCGTGAGACGAGTGGCATAACACCAATGAACACTGGCACGTTCACGTGATTAGCCGCTAGAGCATCCGCCAAAGCGTCAACATTTGCAAGATCATACACGGGTTGGGTGATAATGTAGTCACAACCATAACTTAACTTCCGACTGATTGACTTGGTCGATATGGAAGTGCGATAAGCGTTAGGATTAAAGGCGCCTGCGACCCGAAAGTCACTGGCTTCTTTAAGCGACTTACCCGTTGGTCCGATGCCGCTATTGAATTGCTTGATCAACTTCATCAGTTCAACGGAGCGCACATCGCTGACCGAAGTGGCTCCCGGAAAATCACCGAGTTTGGCCGGATCGCCAGTGATAGCTAAGATGTCCTCAATACCCAGGCTGTGTAGACCCATGATCTCTGATTGTAAGCCGATTAGATTGTGGTCGCGGGTCGTCAAGTGCACGATCGGCGTGATGCCGTAGTTCAACTTGAGCTGCGCCGCAATCGTCGTATTAGCAATCCGGACCGTTGCTAACGAATTGTCAGACAGTGTAATGCCATCGACACCAGCGGCTTTTAATCGTTCAGCACCCCGGAAAAATTTAGTCGTATCAAAATCGCGGGGTGGATCGAGTTCGACTAACGCCGTTTTTTGGGTCGCAACTTTTTGCAGAAACCGGTGCTGACTCTTTGTCGTGACGAGCGTTGGTGGCTGTGGTTTTGTAGCCGGCTGGTCATGAGCAACGATGCTGCGATTACTTAGACCGCGGACGCTTGCGCTGGTATGCAAAGGTGTGGTCCCACAACAACCACCAATAATGTTCAGACCGAGCTGACGAAAGCGTTCGGCATATTCTTCGAAATAGCTTGGTTCACCATCGTAGACCACCGCACCGTCCTGATCAGTGCCAGGCAAGCCAGCGTTTGGGTAAACGGCTAGTTTGACGTTAGCTGGAATCGCCAAGTTTTCAAATGACTGAGCTAAATAGTAAGGTCCCAGGCGACAGTTCGTGCCGATTACGTCGGCGCCGGCAGCGTTGAGTTGGACGATGGCATCAGTGAAGCTCGTACCGTTTCGTAAGACGCCGGGGGCTAACATTGAAACATTCGTGATGACGGGCAAGTCAGTATGGGCCTTCACGATTTTTAACGCGGCGAGTAGTTCTGGCAAATCATAATATGTTTCGAGCAAGATGCCATCTAACTGGTTGGTGGCTAGAAGGGCGGTAAGTTGTTCAGTCACGTTGGCAGCAATCGTTGCTGGGGTCGCCCGTTGAACAGTTGCATCGGTATCGCCGGCTAGTCCACCGATCGTTCCCAGAATGTAAACGGGGTGATCCACGTGTTCCCGTGCGGTCGCTGCAATTTTCACAGCGGCCTGATTGATGGTGGTGACTTGGTCTTGTAAATCATACCGGGTCAACTTTAGGCGGTTCGCAGCGTAGGTGTTGGTTTGAATAATATCGGCACCAGCCCGAATGTACGATCGGTGAACGCGTAAAATCGTGTCGGGATGCGTCAAATTCAGGTTTTCAAAAGCCGAATTGATGCCATAATTACCATATAAAAGGGTGCCCATTGCGCCATCGGCAACGAGGACCCGTTGCTGGAGTGCTTGTTTAAACTTCATTCAAGCCACCTCCTTAGTGGATGCTAGTGGTCAGTTGGGCCTGGATCGCGTTGCGCGCAGCAATCATGTTCTTTAAGGCTGCTAGGGTTTCTGATTCTTGCCGGGTTTTGAGACCACAGTCAGGATTGATCCAGAATTGCCGGGCGTCGATAACGCGTAATGCGCGTTGGATGTTGGCTTCAATTTCCGCAACACTCGGTACGCGTGGACTGTGAATGTCATAGACTCCCAGACCGATTTCTTGATCGTACCCGGTTTGTTCAAAAGCACTGATAATCTCCCCATGGCTACGGGACGTTTCAATCGAAATGACATCTGCGTCAAGGGCTTTGATGGTATCGATGATATCGGCAAAGTTAGAGTAGCACATATGGGTATGAATCTGAGTGTCGTTTTGCACGCCGGTCGTGGTGATCTTAAATGAGTACACTGCTTCATCCAAATAGGCTTGCCAATGGCGCTGCTTGAGTGGTAAACCTTCCCTAAGTGCTGGTTCATCAACTTGAATAATCTTAATACCAGCTTTTTCCAAGTTTTGAACTTCTTGCCGGAGGGCCAAAGCAATCTGATTTTGAACCTGCGCCCTAGGGATATCGTCGCGAACAAAACTCCAGTTGATAATGGTCAGTGGTGCTGTCAACATGCCTTTAACCGGCTGGTCGGTTAGACTTTGCGCGTAAACGGACTCAGCAACGGTGATTGGTTCCGTGTAGGCGACATCCCCAAAGATAACGGGTGGCCGGACGCCTCGTGAACCGTATGATTGGACCCAACCATTTTGGGTCGCATAGAAGCCAGTCAGTTTTTGACCAAAGTATTCGACCATGTCAGTGCGTTCAAATTCACCGTGAACTAGGACGTCGAGGCCGAGGTCTTCTTGTAGCTTGATCCACCGTTTGGTTTCAGCATGCAGGAATGCCTGGTAATCGGCATCGGTTAAATTACCCTTGCGCCATGCTGCTCGTTTTGCTCGGACTTGCGCACTTTGCGGAAAGCTCCCAATCGTTGTTGTTGGCAGGAGGGGTAGGTGTAACCGGTCGTGTTGTAACTTAATCCGGGTCGAAAATGGTGCCTGGCGTTCGAATTTTTGATTACTCAGTTGCGCTTCAGCGGCGCGAACCGACTGGTTGTTGCGGTGACTGGACTGGTTGAGGGCAGTCAAGTTGGCCTGATTATGGTCGAACACTGCTTGAACAGCGGCAACCCCCTGATTGGCTGCCACGGTTAAGGTATGCAGTTCTGCCAATTTCTGGTCCGCAAAGGCCAGGCCGCCCAGTAAGACGGGGTCAGCCTTGGTTTCATTTTTGGTGGTAATGGGAACGTGTAATAATGAGTTGGCGGGTTGGAGCCATAACTGATCATCGGTCACGATTTGCCGTAACTGCTGAATTAATGCAAGTTTTACTTGTAGATCACTAGCCCAGACGTTATGTCCATCAATAATGCCAGCTGCGAGAATTTTGTCGGTTGGGAAGCCGTGGTCGACCAAGTGCGCCAGGTTTTCACCATGGTCGTGTACTAGGTCCAGTCCAAGTGCTTGGATTGGCCAGGTCACGATTTGGTCGTACTGATCAAGGCTGTCAAAATAAGTTTGGAGTTCGATTTTTAAGGATGGGACAGCCGCATGCAAATGTTCAAGTGCAGTTTGATAAGGTGCGAGTTCCGCAACCGTCGTTGTTTTGACTAGGGTCGGTTCATCCAATTGAATCCATTTTGCGCCAGCTGTCGCTAATTCTTCAAACACTTGTTGGTAAAGCGGTAATAACTGCGGTAATAGTTCGTTGACGGCGGCGTCATCCAAGTACTGTCCGTGACGTTTACCCAGTTTAAGGAAAGAGATGGGACCCAGAATGACTGGTTTACCATCAATGCCTAGTTCTTGCTTAGCTTCTTGGTAGTAGCGTAGCCAGCGATTATCTAATAACTTAAAGGACACGTCATCGAATTCAGGAACAATGTAGTGATAGTTGATATTGAACCACTTTGTCATTTCGGCCGCCACGGCGGTATCAGTTCCACGGGCAATTGCATAGTAGTCGGGCAAGTCCAACTGGTGATCGAAGTGACCAAAGCGACTTGGAATCGCGTTGAATGCGACTAGTGTATCTAAAACGTGATCGTAATCCGAATTGTCTGCGACCGGAATATAGTCCACTCCCAAGTCGCGTTGCTTTTTCAAGTTAGCTAGGCGTAATTTTTTAGCAGTGGCGTGAAAGGTCACGTTGTCTAATTGTCCTTTCCAAAAGTGTTCCAATAAGTGCTTCCATTCACGATGTTCACCTAAACGTGGATACCCCAAGTTACTATTAATAATTGTCATTAAAACCCACTCCTTATATTTAGCAAATTATTTTAAACGAAAAAACGGCAACCTCATCCTGATTAAAGGACGAAGTTGCCGTTCGCGGTACCACCTTAATTTGTCAACACCTCACGATATTGGCCTCAATCCGTACGTTTCATACGGAAGCTTATTAACAGTAGCTAACTGTCATCACCTGGCAAAAGCTCAGTGGTGCCGTTTGGAGGCCATTTTTCATCAATCGTCTTCCGGTTTGGTTTGCACTATTCCAAACTCACTGCACGGGTAGCGATGATTACTTTCCTCTTCAGGACGTTTACATGTTTTATGATTGATTAGAAAATACCACCAATTTCTAATTTAGTCAAATTATTTTTTAATCTTTTGGACATATTCAAAGCGTAATGTGACGCACACGCTATTTGGAGCCAGGCAAGTAGGAAACGTAGTGTGAACAGCCACTAGTCTTTGCCAGCAACCGTTGTCGGATTTCGACCACTTGAGCTGGTGAATAGGGTTGAAACGCAGCTCCCACATGGTTGGGTTGACATTTTAGGTCTTCATAACAGGGGCGTTGCGCTAAGCATTCAATTAAGGATTAAGTTGGTTAAGGGTGCTGACGATATTGAGTGAAATCAGGTGCTTTGGTAATCAATGCACTGGTATAAAGGGATTTTAATAGTCCTAAAATTTGAATATTTCTTCGAAACTGTGGGGGAATGTCCTAATCTACACCCAGCAGATTACCGGGTGCGTACTTGCTAAAAGCACTAAATTTCATGAAATCATCATATTTTTTTCGAGTTAAGGGTACTTATTTTCACAATTAACTTGCTAGTATATTTGGTGAGCCCACTAGCGAAGTACCAAAGATCAAATAAATAATAATGATTAGGATGATGAAGAATGAGTCAAAGCTTATGGCAACGATTGTTTAATCACCGTCAACAAACGAAGCAGGCCGTATTAATTCTTGGGAGTGGCCGTTCCGGAACATCGGTAATGACTAAGTGTGTTAATTTGATGGGCATTTCTCTCGGGACTGATAACCTGTTGGCACCTAGTAAGCGGATCAATCCGAAAGGCTATTTTGAAAATAAAGATGTCATCAATATTCACAAGTCACTTGGAAGTCGCATCCGGTACCGGCCAGCCTTCAAGGGTTACTATGATAGCCCGAAGATTAAAAAGGACCGGGCGGCGTTAACCACGTATCTACGAAATTTTTTTGAGAATGAACAGTATCTGGCGATAAAAGACCCACGGATGAATGATTATATCGAATTGTGGCAACGTGTTTTGGCTGACGTTGAGGTTCAGCCGGCTGAAATCGTCTTGCTACGTAATCCGATGGACGTGGTCAATTCGAATGAGCGCGCCTGGCACCGCGATACCACGCTCGCAATGCGTCAGTGGCAAGTCCGGACGTTGCTTTCATTACGTGATACCGACCGTGAGCACCGCATTTTAGTCACGTACGAAGATTTGTTTGGTCAGACGTTGACGACGTTGAAACGAATCGCGACCCAATTTAACTTACCGTGGACGAGCGACGAGGCGGCCCTCCAAGCGCAAATCGATGACTTCATCGATCCAGCACTCCAAAAGAGTGATAGCGGTGAAAATTTAGCTGATTTTGAAGCTCGAACGGACGTGGAACCCGATGTTAAGGCACTTTACTTACTAGGCCGTCAAGCTGCGGCTGACCCGGATTACTTTGCCTCGGCTGAATTTCAACAGCGCATCGACGAGATGACTGACGAGTATTTAGCCAAGTATGGCGCTTTATATCGGGACTTTAACGTCAAGATCAATAGTAAAACGTTCTTTGTATTCGGCGAAGATCAGGCCCAAGTTGATCAGGTCAACACGACTTTACGAAATGGTCAAGTCAAGATGGTCGGCACAGAAGCTGACAGTCATGAGGTTGCTGAAGATTTGAGCGAACGGTTGAATAATAATACGATTGCCATTCAGACGTACCCCTTGGACTATTTAGTGGTCGAGCAAAAGGAAGCCCTGAATAATTATCTCCGTAAAAACGCGAAACGCGAGACGTTATGGGGGATTGGGGATGCTAAAAACAATGAAATCGTTGAAATGTTAACGACGGTCAGTGCCGAGTTAGGTGCGGATACGCACAACGTGGTGATTGCAGATGACTTAACAGCCATCATTGATGAACGTGAGCGCCGATTAGCGATTCAACATTTAGTACGGACGTTGCACGCGGTTGAACAGCCACCATACTTGGTCCTGATGGCTGACGAACTGGGAACCCCTGCGTCGCAAAGTGCGGTGACGGCTTTTATTGCTGCTGAACCGACTAAGGCAGCACCATTACGAGATGAACAACCGGACGAAACGTTCAAGCTGCGGACCCCGCTAGACATGGATGAGGTGGCGGCAACTTTAACAGCGTTGTGTCGACGTGCGAGTCAGGATGAACAACAGCAAGCCGCATTGAACCATTTTGTAAGTCTTAATTATGATGAAATTTTAAACGTGAAAGGTGATCAATATGCAAACAGTGTACGGAATTAAAGCTCATGGTGGTAAGTTAGTTAATTTAGAAGATTTTAGTGAAGCAGCGCGTCAGGCTGCTGAGCAGCTGCCAAGTTTAACCATCAATAATTGGAATATCTCCGACTTGGAATTAATTGGGATTGGTGGTTTTAGCCCCCTGACTGGCTTCATGATCAGTGATGATTACCATTCAGTGGTCAACACGATGCACTTGAAGAGTGGCGTTATCTGGAGTGTACCAATTACGCTGGGTGTGTCCCAAGCGGATGCTGATAAGATTGAATTGAATACTAAGATTGCTTTGAAGGGCGCTGACGGCGTCATTTATGGCACGATGCAAGTTGAAGATAAGTTTGTTCCAGACAAGCAATTGGAAGCCCAAAACGTCTACAAGACCACCGACGAAGCCCATCCAGGTGTTAAACGCTTGTATGCCAATGGTGACGTCTACTTGGGTGGCGCAATTAAATTGTTGCATAAGCCAGATCATGGTGCTTTTAGTGATTATTATATGGAACCATTAGAAACTCGGAAGATGTTCCATGACCTCGGCTGGAAGCGGATCGTTGGGTTCCAGACACGGAATCCAATTCATCGGGCGCATGAATATATTCAAAAATTAGCTTTGGAAAACGTCGATGGGTTATTCTTAAATCCATTGGTTGGTGAGACCAAGGCGGATGATATTCCAGCAGATGTTCGGATGGAAAGTTATAAGACGATTCTGAAGTATTACTATCCAGAAGACCGTGTTCGGTTGGTCATTTATCCAGCCGCGATGCGGTATGCTGGTCCTAAGGAAGCCATCCTACACGCAATCGTTCGTAAAAACTATGGTTGTACTGACTTTATCGTCGGTCGTGACCATGCTGGTGTGGGTGACTATTACGGAACCTATGAAGCCCAAGAATTAATCACTTCGGTCGAAGATGAGATGGGCATGCACTTCTTCAAATTCGATAATTCCTTCTACTGCAAAAAGTGTGGTTCAATGGCAACGCAGAAGACTTGTCCACACGGTGCCGAAGATCACATCTCATTAAGCGGGACGAAGGTGCGTAAGATGCTGGCTGATGGTGTTGTACCACCAAAGGAAGTTTCACGTCCCGAAGTTGCCCGGGTTCTCATTGATGGGTTGAAGCGTAAACGTGAACAGCAACAGGAGGTCTAAGCATGGTAAAATCAGATAATATTACTTGGCATCAATCGCAAGTTAGCAAGGCCGAACGGCAAGCGCTGAACCATCATAAGAGTGTGGTTTTATGGTTTACTGGCCTGTCCGGTTCCGGTAAGTCGACGATTGCGAATGCCGTTGAAAAAGCATTATTTGACCAACAAGTTGGTAGTTACGTTTTAGACGGCGATAATATGCGCTTTGGCTTGAATAAGAATTTAGGCTTCTCAGCTGAAGACCGTGAAGAAAATATTCGCCGAATCGGCGAAGTTGCCAAACTATTTGTCGATGCTGGCGTGATTACGTTGACAGCTTTCATTTCACCATATCGGGCCGACCGTGATAAAGTGCGGGCGAACCTTGAGGTCGATGAGTTTATTGAAGTGTTCGTCGACACGCCGCTTGAAGTTTGCGAACAACGAGATGTGAAACAATTGTACGCGAAGGCGCGTCGTGGTGAAATCACGGGCTTTACAGGCATCGATGCACCATACGAAGCACCTATCGATCCTGAGATTACGATTGACACGTCCAAACAACCACTGACCGCTTCCGTCCAACAAGTATTGAATTACTTGGCGGAACATCATTACGTCAGTTTGGCTACTGCAAATGAAAACTAGTGCAATCATTACTGCCATCACAAAATCGATTGTGAAAATGGACCGAATCTTGGTCTATCGTCATACGAATCCGGATCCCGATGCAATCGGGGCACAATTTGGACTAGTCGCCTTGCTCAAAGCGGCTTACCCGGAGAAACTCGTTGTGGCGATGGCCCCAGTTCCGGGCCATTTGGCGTGGATCGATACAACCGATGAGCAGTTAGTGACCCCCCAAGCAACGGACTTAGTCATTGCCGTAGATTGTGCTAACCATGAGCGCCTAGCTGAGGAGTTGCCAACAGGTGCCTTTGTGATTAAAATCGACCATCACCCGAATCACGATCCCTATGGGCAACTGAACTGGGTCGATGAAACTTATAGCAGTTGCTCGGAGATGATTTATGAGTTGGCGCAAGCGGGGTGCTTTACAGTGACGGCGGCCGTTGCAACCAAGCTATATGCCGGCATTATCGGCGATACGGTTCGCTTTTCAACTCCTGAGACGTCCACTCGAACTCTGAAGATTGCTAGTGCACTCGCGGCAACGGACATTGATATTGCCACTATTAGTCACCACGAAATGGATTTAACGCCAGCACTCAGCAAGTTGTATGGGTACGTCCTGAGTGAACAAACTATTGAGCCAAGTGGTCTGGCACACGTTGTCTTACCACAACGGATATTTAGTGACTTGAGTCTGGAATATGGCGATGAGGATGCGCTTGTCCCGTTGCCCGGTAACCTGACGACGGTCAAAGTTTGGTTGTTCTTCATTGAAACCCCACAGGGGCAATACCGCGTACATTTTCGGTCGAAAGCAATCAATGTCAATGCGGTCGCAAAAGCGTTCAATGGCGGCGGTCATCCGTTAGCAAGTGGGGCATTTGTCCCGGATCTAGTGACAGTTGGACAAGTCATTGAGCAAATGCAGGCGCAAGTATTGGCTGCGACGGCCGTAGATTGAGTATAATAAATTTAATATAAACTGCACTGATTCGGTTTGACATGGCAATTGTTAGTCATTCTGTGTCGGTCACGTGGGTTGCCACGGGAAGGTTAGACCGCCAGTATCAGCGTATGAGCCTAATATTCTGGCTGACAAAACGGGTATGTCGTTGGAGTAGCAGTCGTGAGGAATTGATTGGCGTCAGAAAAAATAGTGAGATAGGGTCGGTGAAAGGTAAATGAAAAAGCGAAATTGGTTGATTGCACTAATTGTCGTTGTGATTGTCGCGATTGGCGGTGGTTTTGGGTATTACAAATATCATCAGTCAACTGCAACGACAACGACCACTAGTAAAGTACGTTCGGCGAGTGCAACGAAGAAGGACATCAACACGCGGCTAGTCAAGACTGAGATTAAGACCCAGTCGAGTGAGACGGCGACGCTGAAGAAGGCGGTCGCCAATAAGAATTATACCGTTAATAACATGTACACGAAGGTTAACCCATACGGGGTGTCTCCGTTATCCGCCAAGGTGATTTTCCAGACGAGCAAGGCGGCCAAGGTCAGTTATACGGTGGTCGGCAAGAGTAGTAAGACTTCAATTTCTAATACGGTCAATAAGTACACAACGAGTCATGATTTGACCGTGCTGGGGTTATACGCCAACACGAATAACCAGGTCAAGATTAAGGTGACTTATAAGGATGGCACGTCGACGACCAAGACGATCCGACTGAAAACGGCGAAGTTACCATTGGCGTTGACCGATTTTAAGATCAACGTTAAGAAGGCTAACAAACAAAAAATGGTCTTAGGGACTGGTAATTCGAAGCTGACATTTATGGTTCGGACGACGATCTCTGGGAGCAAGCAGTCTAAAAACTTATCGTTCGGGATGGATGCGGATGGTAATATTCGGTGGTATACAACGCGGCCAACTTCCCACATTTTCAAACAACTTAACAATGGGCATTTATTGATTTGGACCAAATCGAATGCTAAGAATTCATATTTTGATGAGTTAGTTGAAATGGATTATACGGGTAAAGTTTATAAGACTTATAAATTTAATCATAAGGCCTGGGGTAAGGCTAAGGGTTCTAAGAAGCAGAACCATAATCAGGTCCACCATGACGTAACGGAATTGCCAAACGGTGATCTGATTGCGACCGTTTCCGATGGCGGCCGGACCTATGTCGAAGACACGATGATCGTTATATCGCATAAGACGGGTAAGATCACCAAGGTCATCAACATGAAGAATATCCTACCTGCGAAGTTCTATACGAAGTACAACGCGACGAAGTCCAGTAAATATATGGGTAAGAAGGACTGGTTCCATCAGAACTCCGTCTATTATGATAAGACGGATAAGAGCTTGATTATTTCAAGTCGCAACCAGAACTTAGTGATGAAGATCGATTACAAGACTGAAAAGATCAAGTGGATCTTGTCTGGTAAGAAGACTTCAGCTTGGCCGAAATCGTACCGCAAGTACTTGCTGAAGGCTAGTGGTAAGATTGCTTGGCCGGGTGGGCAACATGCCGCCATCGTTGATCCAAGCACCTTGGGCAAGAAGAACTCGCTCAACGTGATGATCTTCAACAATAACGTGGCAGTTGGTACGACCAAGAAATCGTTGGCGGACTCTTCTGGTAAATATTCAGAAGGTGTCGAATATCATATTAATGAAAAGACGAAGACGATTTCTCAAGTTGGCAGTTACGGCAAGTCATTAGGTAAGAAGAACTTTGCCAATATTATTGGTTCTAATCGTTACTTGAGTGCTTCGAATCGGCTAATTGATTTTGGTTGGTTGAATAATGGTAAATCAGCTAATATTATTGAATACGATTTGAAGAGCAAGCAACAGGTGTTTAACGTTGAATTAACGGGTCTTCCAAGCGGTGGTTATGTCTACCGGGCCGAACGCTTCTCGTTGTATCCGACGAAGCACACGTATGGTATTAATGAATAAGAATTGAATGTAAAACGGGCGCCCCTGACTAGATGGCTCATCTGGTCGGGGGCGCCTATTTGCGTGTTGCGCTAACCAAGATACTGATGGCGCGATGGTCGTTAGTAGCCCGGTATGAAAATATGGCTCAATGGCGGACTAGTCATAATATCGGTTGATCAATAACTGCGGATAATGATTGCCGGTTGACTAGCTAGGCGTCACTTTTGAATGCTTGATAATCAATATTTCGTCATCCACACGACTTCAAGCGCGTCCGTTCTTAAACCAGTTGTCGGCCCGAAAAGGTCGTTTTCAAAGTTGTGACTGAACGTTAATGAAAAAGTCACAATTTGGTCGCAAAATCATCCGCAAAGCTAGAATAATTTCATACCGTGTCGCATTTATGTTCACATTCCAAGTCTACAATGGTTCTTATGTTGAACGGCGCGACGGATATAGGCTGATTATGAGCAGTGGCGCAAGACTCAGCAAGATGAAAATTAGTTGAAGCGGAGCGATGACGATGACCTTAAATATTGCAATTGTTTTAATCACGTTATTAGTATCATTTATATTAATGGCCATGGAAGTTACGACCCCGAACGCCGTAATCTTGTGTGCCTTAGCGTTCTTGATGTTTGTCGGCATCTTGTCGCCAACGGACGCACTGTCAGGTTTTGCTAACGACGGGTTAGCGACAATTGCCCTGATGTATATTATTGCCTATGCCATTGCCAAAAGTAATATTATTACCCGCTTATTTGACCGGATTCTCGGCGATGGTCACAGCGAAAAGCGTTCCTTATTACGGTTGTTAGCGAGCGTGAGTGTGATTTCACCGTTTATGAATAATACCCCGATTGTGTCCACTTTGACACCGATGGTCCAGCGTTGGACGAAGCAGAAAGGGATGGCAATCTCAAAGTTCTTGATCCCACTATCCTACGCCACGATTCTGAGTGGGTTGTTGACCGTTCTAGGGACTTCGACCAATCTAGTGGCACAAGGATTATTGTCTAAGTACAAATTAGCACAATTTGGTACCTTTGACTTGGCCGTCATCGGGGTTCCCATCACGATTATTGGGTTGATTTACTTACTGACGATCGGGTACCGCATGTTACCGACCTATTATGGGAGTAGTGTTGACGATGTTGTTGCTGAACCGAATGATTACTTGATTGAAATGACGATCGGCGATGAGTTTGAACACCTCAATCAAACGGTGGTCGCCGCCAAACTTCGTAATTTACCGCGCTCTTTCTTAGTGGCGATTAATCGGAGTGGTCAGTCGATCGTGCCGGTGACGGATGAGACGATTCTACAGTTAGGTGACCGTCTTTACTTCACTGGAAATTTTGATTGTATTAATGATCTTATGAATATTAAAGGTCTAATACCAAGCACTCAGAAAATCAATATGACTGATATCACCAATGAACGGGTTCGGCTCGTCGAAGTCTCCATTCCGGAAACGTCCAGTTTGGTGAACCAAACGGTCAAATCAGCGCGTTTTCGCAATGTCTTTGGGAGTGTCGTCGTCGCAATTCGACGCAACGATGTCAACCTCGAAGGGCATCTCGGAAGTATTCGCTTAAAAGGCGGGGACAACTTGGTCATGATTACCACTGGTGAACCAGACGAGCTGGCAAGTCTCAAAGACTTACACGTCTTTAATTCACAACCAGTGAAGTCCCGGAAACATACTTATAAGGATGTTTTACCGATTGTTTTATTGGTTGCAACGATCATCGTGTCGACTATGGGCGTGATTGATTTGTTCGTTGGTCTGGCGGCCTCGTGCGTGGTACTTTTCTTGACGAAATGCGTTTCAATCAGCGATATTGTGAAGGCTGTCGATATGAACGTGTTGTTTTTAGTGGCTAGTAGTTATGGACTTGGGCTTGCGATGTCGAACGTGGGTGCTGATAAGTTTATCGCGAAGTCATTGGTAGCAATTACCGGGAATGCGTCACCAATCATCTATATGTTCCTGATTTATTTCGTGACCAATTTCTTAACGGCCATCTTGTCCAATGCGGCGGCGTTATCACTGATGTTTCCAGTGGTCGTTTCCGCAGCGAAGTTGGAAAATCTACCCGTGATGATGCTTGTTATGTTGATTACGATTGCTGCGACGGCGGACTTTTCAACGCCAATCGGGTATCAAACAAACTTGATTGTTTACGGCCCTGGACATTATAAGTTCACGGACTACTTTAAAGTCGGAATTCCGTTAAATTTGATTTGTATGGTCGTTTGTGTGTTTGTGTCCTATTACTATTATATGGTGCTGTGATGTGACTTAATCGAATCTAAAAGACTTGTGAGTGGCTGCTGACAAGTTTTTTTGTGTTGGTTAGTAAATCGGTGACAGCTTAGCACAGTGAAATAACCTTAAAAAGTAAATCAAGACGGCCAATTCACTAATTAAAATAAAATATTTAATATTTGCGAACAAAGGACTAGTATTATAAATCTAAAGTTGATATACTAGCAAAGTTTGCTTGTCTGGCAAAGCACCAAGAAAACGATTACAAGTACGTCATCTTAATTAATGAAAGGAGTGCGAAAATGAACGATTTAACAAAGGGAAAACCGCTAAAATTAATTTTTTGGTTTACGATTCCGTTACTAATCGGTAACATTTTTCAGCAATTTTATAGTTTATCGGACACGTTGATCGTTGGTCAGACGTTAGGGGTTAAAGCCCTAGCGGCAGTTGGATCAACTGGGAGTGTTCAGTTTTTGATCATTGGCTTTGCGCAGGGGTTAACCGCTGGCTTATCCATATTAACAGCCCAACATTTTGGGGCACGTGATTTTAAAGCGGTGCGGCGCAGCTTTGCGATTAGTATCGTAGTTAGTCTAATTGTTGGGATCATTTTGACGATTCTGTCGTTGATCTTCGTTGACCATATCTTGTTGTTAATGCAAACGCCAACGGATATCATTGCGGATGCGCGAACATTCTTACAAATTATGCTTGGCGGGATGCTGGCACCAATTGCGTTCAACCTGTTGTCAAACATCATTCGCGCACTCGGTGATAGTCGCACGCCTTTATGGTTTTTGATTATCAGCGCGTTAATTAATATTGGCTTGGAATTGTTATTCATTTTGGTTTTCAAATGGGGCATTGCCGGGGCGAGCTGGGCAACCATTTTAGCACAAACCATTGCAACGCTCATGTGTGTCGTTTACATCATCGTCAAAGTACCCATCTTGCACATTGGACGGCGCCACTTCAAGTTAGTTTGGTCGGAAGTGAAGGCTCACCTGAATGTTGGGTTACCCATGGCCTTTCAGATGTCGATCATCGCGATTGGAACGATTGTGTTACAAGCAGCACTGAATAGTCTTGGTACTAATTCAGTGGCGGCGACGACTGCCGCTCAGAAAATCGACCAAGTCGCAACTCAGCCATTAATGTCTTTTGGGGTCACCATGGCGACTTTCGCGGCTCAGAATTATGGTGCTCATCAGTATGAACGGATTATCACGGGAGTCAAACAGACCATGTGGCTGTCGGGGAGCTTTAGTGTGGCTGCTGGTTTGATTGAAATTATTTGGGGTAAACAGCTTGTGGGGTTCTTCGTCGGTCATCAGGACATGGCGGTATTGAACTTATCCCAGACGTATTTTAACGTCATCGGGAGCACGTATATCCTATTATCAATGTTATTTATTATGCGTAATACCTTGCAAGGGCTTGGACGCAGCGCAATTCCAACTTTGGCAGGCGCGGCGGAACTCTTTATGCGGGTGTTTGCAGCGCTGATCTTAGTTCGGATCTTCGATTACGCCGGTGCTTGTAGTTCGGAACCGTTAGCTTGGTTAGGGTCGTGTGCCGTGCTTTTGCCTGCTTATATTAAATCAGTCCACGATTTACGACAACAGGCCCGCATGACAAACACGGTCGCAGAAGGGGCCGAACCGATATTAAACGATTCGGAAAAATTGTAATTAAGGCTTGCAACCAAGTGGATTATTTGATAGTATTTGTTATCAATTTTATTTTAAAGTCACTCATATAATCTCCCGGACACCTGTGGACGGGGCATGAATTGAAAAACGTTAAGGAGTTTACAAATGGCCGTAGAATTAAAAATTGGCGATTACGTCGCTGGTAAGAAGTTTGCTTCATTGGAACATGATTTCAAGGGTGAAATTGAAAAAGTGTATGAAAATTCAGTCTTGATCTTAATTAAGGAATTTCAAAAAGCTGACGAACCAATTGTTAACGAGTATAACCACCGCGCAGTTGTTCGTAAGGATGATGCTAAGCTCATTAAAGCGGCGCCAAAGCCGAAAGTCGTCCCAGAAAAAGAAGACTAAAAATTTATAAATAACCATGACAACAGAAAAAATGTATGCTATACTAATTTCTGTTGTCAAATGCGGGTGTAGTTTAGTGGTAAAATTCAAGCTTCCCAAGCTTGCGTCGCGGGTCCGATTCCCGTCACCCGCTTTGCTATTAATCATTTCGGTTAGTAGTCATTGTATTCTCAAGCTCCTTGAGCGCATGGTCCGTTGGTCTAGTTGGTTTAGGACGCCTGCCTGTCACGCAGGAGATCACGAGTTCGAGTCTCGTACGGACCGTCAATAGATGATGATAATCAAGAACGTTAGTCAGCAATGACCCGTTCTTTTTTATTGAGTAAAAATCAAGATGACTAAATAGTTGACCGAATGGGTGATCAACAGTAATCGTTAAGGAGCGCAAATGCAATTTATAACAACATCTTTCGATGAGTTAACTGTTCGGCAGTTACAACAGATTTACAAGTTACGAGTGGCGGTTTTTGTCGTCGAACAGGCCTGTCCGTATCAAGAAGTCGACGATACGGACTTGATGGCTTGGCATTTACGGGGGCTGGATTCAACGGGACAGCTGCTAGTATATGCGCGATTAATGCGTGAAGCCAACCAGCAGGCCCGTATCGGCCGGGTGATCACTAATCCGATAGTACGGGGGCACGGCTACGGGCAGCAGTTGCTCCAACAGGCGATTGTGCAGATTCAAGCGTTGTGGCCTTCCACGACGCAAATCAATATTCAGGCCCAGCATTACTTAGATCGCTTCTACCGTGGATTTGGTTTTCAACCAGTCTCTGGCGTTTATTTAGAAGATGGGATTCCGCATCAGAATATGATTTTAACGTTGAACTAGTCAAAACGGCTGAATTCTGTTATACTAACGCATGGTAAAAATATATACGTCTAATGAGAAAGAATAGTACGATGAACGTTTAGACCAGCGAGTTCGGGATGATGGGAGCCGAATCTAAACATTATTGGAAGCGCGCTTTTGAAGACGACAATTCGATAATAAGTGGATGTCATATCAATTAGAGTGGTACCGCGGGCACGTCTCGTCTCTTACATGTTTTTAAATATGTGAGGGACTTTTTTTGTCCCGTAAGACAGTCAAGGAGGACAATATGGATTATAAACAACTCGTCGCAGCGGCCTTAGCGCCAGCACTACCAGATTTAACGCAGGAAGCGATTCTAGATAAGATCGAACAACCAAAGACGTCTAAGCAGGGGGACTTGGCCTTTCCGACCTTCACCTTAGCAAAAACGTTACACAAGGCACCTCAAATGATTGCCAGCGACATCGTCGAAAAAGTCGATGGCAGTGACTTTGAAAAAGTTGTTGCAATGGGCCCGTACGTTAACTTCTTCTTCAAGAAAGATGCGTTTGCAGCCGATATTTTAAATCAAGTATTGTCGAATGGTGGCCATTTTGGTGATGCTAAGCTCGGTGAAGCGGGTCAAGTTCCCATCGATATGTCATCGCCAAATATTGCCAAACCAATCTCAATGGGGCATTTGCGGTCAACAGTGATTGGGAATTCTTTGGCAAATATTTTAAGTAAGTTGGATTACCAACCCGTTAAGATCAACCACTTAGGTGACTGGGGCACGCAGTTCGGTAAGTTGATCACGGCCTACAAAATGTGGGGAAGCGAAGCTGAGGTCAAAGCTGATCCAATCAATAACTTATTAAAATACTATGTACGTTTCCATAAAGAAGACGTCGATCATCCTGAAATGGATGACGAGGCGCGTGAATGGTTCAAGAAATTGGAAAATGGTGATGAAGAAGCCACCCATCTGTGGTCATGGTTCCGCTCAGAATCATTGAAAGCGTTCAAGAAGATTTACCAACGCTTGGATATCGACTTTGATTCCTTCAAGGGTGAGGCCTTCTACAATGATAAGATGCAAGAAGTTGTCGACATCTTGGAAGACAAGCACCTCTTGCAAGAAAGTCAAGGCGCCGAAGTGGTGGACTTAAGCAAATATGACTTGAATCCGGCATTGATTAAGAAATCAGATGGCGCGACTTTATACATCACGCGGGACTTGGCCGCTGCGATCTACCGGAAACGGACTTATGATTTCGTGCAGTCCCTCTACGTCGTTGGGAATGAACAGACCAACCACTTTAAGCAATTAAAGGCTGTGTTGACCGAGATGGGCTTTGACTGGGCTGACCAGATCCACCACATTCCATTTGGTTTGATTACTTCTGGTGGTAAGAAGTTGTCAACTCGGAGTGGCCGGGTCATCCTGCTTGATAAGGTCTTGGACGATGCGGTTGCGTTAGCTCATGAACAAATCGAAGCCAAGAATCCGGACTTGCCTAACAAGGATGAAGTTGCGGATGCGGTTGGGATTGGCGCTGTGGTCTTCCATGATTTGAAGAACGAACGGATGAACAGCTTTGACTTTAACTTGGAAGAAGTTGTTCGTTTCGAGGGTGAGACTGGGCCATACGTGCAGTACGCCCATGCACGCGCTGAAAGTATCTTACGTAAAGCTGGTAGCCCAGAAATTGCGGCAACCGAGCAAACGTTAAGCGACCCAGCCGCTTGGGATACCTTGAAGTTATTGAGTGAATTCCCAGCGACTGTAGTACGTGCCAGCACGGAATACGAACCATCCGTTATTGCTAAGTATGCGATCCACTTAGCCAAGGCATACAACAAGTATTATGCTAACACCAAAATCTTAGTTGAAGATGATGAATTAAACGCTCGTCTGGCTTTGGTCAAGAGTGTCAGCATCGTCCTGAAGGAAGCCCTTCGCTTACTTGGCGTTAAGGCTCCCAATGAAATGTAATTAGAATTAATTAACAACTGTTCAAATTTGAACGCCACGCATACTAAACCGGCCGTTAAAGCCGGGCGAGAATGCGTGGCGTTTTTTTGTTGCGGCCGTAGAGGCACGGAACTCGATATACATCCGATGGCGAACGCAAGTTGTGAACCAATCGCAGAAATCGCAAGTAGGTAGCGGAGGCCCACTATTGTAACTGGAACCAGACTTATCGTGTGAAGTGGATTATCAGTCGACGGATCAAGGCTTTACCGCCCCGGCCGAGTAAAATGATCCCGATCAACGGCCAAGATAGTAACAATAGGCAACCATGAATGACAAAGGAAACACTGATCGATATCATATCGTCACGATATTCATTTTGAGAGAGCAACATATCACGGCTACTGACGGGATTGACGGCGTTATGATAAATTTGAGTGATTGTTTGATGTTGACCGGTCGCATCATTCAGGGCACGTGAAGCGACTGAAGTCATTCGAAAGGGGTTATGGGCAAGTCGTGGCAATAGGCACATTAGGAGTGGATGGCCGAAGAAGTATGCGGAAGTCAGATAGAGGTTGGTTAACGTCCAATGTAGGTGAAACCGGCCGCTGGGGTCTGCGGTGACGGCATAAAAAGCAATCACGAAAAAAATCGCGCAACGAATATAGTCGGAACCGATTAAGCTGAAAGCCTTTTTCATGGTTATCCCTCCGTTTGAGGCTTGGCTGTGTTTTCTTCAGATAAATGCTCAAACTGGGTTGCGGGCGTCGTGATGCTTACAAATGACCGCCCATCCGAGTTAGTGAAACCAAGCATGATTTATGTCTGATTATAAGTCGGTGTGATGATCGAAACAAACATTAAAATCTTAATAAGGCAACTTCCAATACTAAAATTTTAATGACCTGTTTAGTCGTCCGGGGTGGTATTCTGAAAACTAATTCAAAATGCCATATTGGGGGCTTGGTGATGAGCTACTTAGAACTAACAAATATTTGTAAGAACTATCAGGTTGGCAAACAAACATTCAACGTCTTGAAGGACATTAACTTGCAGTTTGAACTCGGTGAGTTTGTGGCGATTGTCGGTGAATCAGGTGGTGGTAAGACAACCTTGATGAATATTATTGGAGGACTAGACCATGATTTCACGGGAACCGTCAGTATCGCTGGACACCCACTTGATTATCATCATGAGCGCCAGCTGGATCAGTACCGGCGTGAAGTCATTGGCTATATCTCACAGACCTACAATCTAATCGGTCATTTGACCGTGCTTGAGAATGTCATGCTAGCCTTAGATATGACTAAATTAAGCCATGGTGACCGATTGCGGCGGGCACACGAGCTCCTAGCAAACGTTGGCTTGACGGCACAAATAAAAAAATACCCGCAACAATTATCAGGTGGTCAAAAACAACGGGTGGCAATCGCTCGAGCATTAGCCGGTGATCCTAAAATTTTGATTGCGGATGAGCCGACTGGTGCGCTGGATGCAGACAATACCGCCGATGTCATGGCCATGCTTCAAAAAATCGCACGGGAAGGGCGCTTGGTGATTTGTGTGACCCATTCACAGCGCGTGGCGGGTGCGGCGACCCGGATTGCCGAGTTGGTGAATGGACGAATTAAGTCACAACGTGCATGACCCCAAAATGTCGGCACCACGCAAACAGTTGCGTCACTACCTGCGCGGCCACTTTCGTATTGGGTATCAGTCATGATGGCCTTCAAGCATATGTGGCATACGTGGATCTGGAATACGCTAATTGTCGTTGGCACAGCGATTGGATTATTCGCCGTCATGCTTTTCAATGGTCTGGGGACCGGCATAAAAGGGTATATTAACCACGAAATGAATGCGTTGGTGGACCCACAATCAATTATGGTCATGCACCAAGCGGATAACGCGAAGGATCGTGATGAACAGGCTGCGGCCGTCTATGATCCAGCTGTAGCCGGCGGTATCGCAGCCCGGATGCCGGTGTTCACCGACTCACAACTCACAGCGTTGCGTGACCTTAAGCACGTGACCAACGTGGAACCCGGGATTTCAGCTACAAACGCAACGATTGCGATTGGACAACAAAAGTATGCCGCACCTGAACTGACGACCTGGACGAGTAGTGATCCGACCCGGCAGTTGAAAGCAGGCCACGTGGCGGGTGACAATCAAATCGTATTAGATAAGTCTTCAATTGCGCAGAAATGGTCGGCAACGCGTTGGCGTCAGTTAGTGGGTCGGGCTGTGACTGTGAGTTATCAAACCTTCAATCAAAAAGGGCAACCCGTGACCGTGGCGCGTGTGTTGACGGTTGCCGGAATAGTAGATAGTACCTCTGAGGTCGGTTTGAATGCAGTTAACTACACCACGATGCAGTCGATGCGTTCAGCAGCACGTGTCTCAACACAACCAACGTTTGTGAGCGTTAGAATTAAGAGTCGGGTGCAAAATCAGGTCGTGGTCAATGAAATTAACCACTTATCAATTAATGGCAAGCATCCATTTGCCGCGACTAGTATTGCGGCCACTTTGGATTCGTTCAATACTTACGTTAATATTGCCACTAAAGTGTTGGCGGCGATTGCGGGGATTTCATTAATCGTTTCCGCATTAATGATTATTGTAACGATGTTCATGTCGGTCAGTGCTCGGATGCGAGAAATTGGTATTCTGCGGTCGCTGGGGGAGCGGCGGCGCGATATTCGGCGGCTATTTACAATCACTTGTCTGATGTTAGGCATTATCAGTGCCACGTTAGCGACTGGGCTGTCCTATTTAGCTGAACGAGGGCTCAATCATGGTCTGGCTAAGCTAACTGGCGGGTATGCGCTAGTTCAGATTCAGCTCAGCAACGTAATTGCAATTTTTATAATCGCAATTGTTATCGCTTGGCTTGCGGCTATTTTACCAGCAAGGCGGGCTGCGCGGGCTAATCCGATCAAAGCCTTGGCCGCTGAATAACAAGTGATTGGATAATTGTCGTGATGGAAAAGTTATGTTAACCAGTCAACTTGTTTGAAGGAGTGGTTAAAAACTGTGCGAGATGTCGCAAAATAGTCGTTTTATTCAGGGGTGGGGATCATTAATTCATTAGGGCTGGTATTAACGACAGCAGCCAGTTCTAATATTGGCTCGCCCAGGGTACGTAGAAACTTCTGATTGAGAAAAGTAAATTAGCTCGGCTAGGTTCTGCATTACTAGTCGAGCTAATTTTGATTAATATCTTCTGGTCGTAGGTAACTGGGGATGGTTATTTGGCAGTTAGCGTGTACTTGAGACGTCGATGATGGTTCTTTACAAACCGGGTGCTAGTTAGTTAATTGACATAACTAAACATTATTAGTAAAAACTAATTTTTGAGAAGATAAGTAGCAATGGTGAAATTCAATTGTATCCGTTTAAATTGATTACCATACATGTTGGCGCTTACTTTTTATGGCCAAAACCGTGTCTTGTCAACCCTATGCAGAATTAATCCATCGCCCACTTGACTTATTCAACGAGTGAATTAATTCGCCAACAAACTTATCAGTGACTTCTCATAAAAAGCCCAAAGTCCCCCCTGTTATACATGCAAAACACTAGTAATTCAGCGACTGTCCGGGTATGCTGTTGGTGTAAATTAAGCTAAGGAGGGTTTTGTTTTGAGGAAACAACCACAGACACTAGTCATTGGTGGAACGCAGGTTGCTAGTGGCAAGAGCTTGTTGACACTGGCGTTAGCGAACGTATTGACTAATTGGAAAATGACGGTCACCATCGTTAGTTGCAATTATCAAACCGTTACGTGGCGGACCATTCAAAAGCATCACTGCCATGAGTGGCAGTCAGATATTCGAACGGCTAACGAGCTCAACAACTTTTGGATAGCGTTGCAGGGTGTCCAGACGGATTATTTATTGATAGATCTTGATTCTACGGGTCCGAAACACGATAACTATACTTGGTTACTCAACGAGTGCTGGTTGCCATTAGCGCAACAAATTATTTTAACCTATTCGACTGAAACGGATGTCAACACGTTGTTGTATCAAGATTTAGGGGCCTTACAGTTTAGCATGGAATACACACTGACCAATCCTAAAATCTACACCGTGTTGAATCGTTATCCAGCACCAGTAGCTGTTAGGTCAGCGATGACGGCCAGTGACTTACTCCCATTCCATCGTCAATTTCAAACTCGGCACGCAGAATTTGCTGCAATGAATTTAGAGCCATTGGGTATGTTGACTGACGCCCGCCAGCACCCAGAAAAAGTTTTGGCGGATGCCACGCAAATTTTAACCAAACTTGTGGCGTAATTATGGCTAATTATTGATCAAAACGACACGCGCTGTGATGAGCAACGGGTGCTTTTTTTGCGGATGCCAATCACAGCGAAATATGTACAAATCTGGTATAAATGTAGTGATGTGAATTTTGTGGGGGAAATCTAATGGAAACGACACGAGAGCTTATTTATGATAAGGTACGCAAATTGGTTTTAACGGATACGCGGTATCACGATGGTGTGACAGCAATGGTCATTGCTACACAATTGAAAATGCAACGCACAAATGTTAGCGCGGCTTTGAATGCCTTAGTGCGCGAACAAAAATTGGTCAAGACTAAGACGCGGCCAGTTCAATTTTTATTAGCTGCGTCCCATCTCCAAGAGCCATTTACGGGACTAATTGGTCGTTTAAATAGCTTGCAACATGCAATCAAACTAGCAAAAGCGGCTGTTTTGTATCCGAGTGGTCCTTTGAATATTCACATTGTGGCAAACGGTGGGGCGGGCAGTACCACGTTTGTACACGAAATTCAGAATTTTGTTGAGCAACGGGGTATATTAACGGCAGCTAGCAGCCCCATCATTGTTAAGTGTCGTGATTATGCAGACGATATTCACCAACTTGATAGTCAATTATTTGGTGAGCATGGCCAGCTAGCGCACAGTCTTTGGGCACACTCCGAGGGCGGTATTGTTGTGATCGACCATTACGACTATTTAGATGGCCCGCAACGCGCACAATTGACGAGTGTCATGGAAGCCGTGGCGTCCCATAAGCAACCACCGTTAATCATTTTAGTGAGCGGGATTGATCAGGAAATTCTTAGGACGCAGCAATTGATAATGAAAATTGAATTACCTGATTTTAAGCAACGACCGTGGTCAGAAAGATGGGCGTTGATTCGTCGTTTTTTGACGATTGAAGCTCAACAATCCAAGCGGACGATTCGATTGGAACTAGCCGTTGCCCAGGCGCTCATGCTGGCAAATTATGATCAGAATTTGAAAACGATGAAAGCGACCATCACGATGGCCTGTGCGCAGGCTTATGTCCGATTTATGGCTGATGCTGACCGTGAAGTTCGCGTGTACCTTGCGGATCTATCGCCCGCCGTTCAACAAGCGTTAGCGCACGAACGGGACTATCAACAAGAATTGGCGGCCGTGTTGGCAGCAGCTGATTTATCGTTTGCGGCCAAGTCGTCTTCGGGTTTGAGCTCAGATTCATTGCAAGCGAGTCGGCAACAAGTTGAGCCGGGAACAAATCCTCGCAGTGTCCAAGTGCCAAGGTCAGTTGAACAATCACCGTCAGTGATAAAACCGAGTATCGTCCAACAGCGTGCGTCCAATACGCAAAATTTAGCACAAATCGTTGCGCCACTAATTATTAAGATTGTCAAAGACTGGCAACCAGATTGTGAACGGTTATTGGCACGGCCGTTGACCGAGAGTGTGTTTAATGGATTATGTTTACACATTAATGGGATGTATCGCCAAATGCCAACGACCAAACCTGCATCAGCGACAATGATCACGCAATTACAGTCACAACATGTGGCCGAATATGAGGCTGCTGTTAAATTAGCACAGGTCTTAGCGACAAAATTAGATTTGACCATTTCACCGGCTGAAGTTGCTTTATTAGCAACGTTTTTAGTTGCACAATCACCAGTGACGCGTCATCACCCGGTTGTGCTTTACGTCATGCAAGGAATGGGGACTGCCCAGGCCCTGATGCGAACAACGAACACGCTCAGCGCTGTTAGCAATACTTATGCTTATGATGTTGACTTATCAGCCGATAGCACGATGGTGATGAAGGCACTGAAGCATAAAATCAGCGAGATTGATTGCGGTGCAGGTGTGCTAGTCATTTATGATATGGGGGCAATCAAATGGATGTTGACGACCATTCAAGGCGAACTCGCGACCAAAATTCGGATGATTCAAGTCCCAGTGACTTTAGTCGGAGTCGATGCTGCTCGAAAGAGTGCGCGCGTAATGGACGTGGACGATGTTTATCATCTAGTGCAAGTCGATCTAAACCAACTGAACGCCGAAAAGACAACAAAAGATGAATTGATTATTACGCTGTGTCATACGGGTGAGGGGGGTGCTGCGCAATTAAAAGATTATATTGACCAATATTCACGGTTACAGATGCGCGTCAAAGCGTTGGCAATTGGGCATCGTGATGAGTTGGTGGCAACCGTACTTAGACTACAACAGGTTTATCAGATTCATGCATTTGTCGGCACCTTTGATCCTCAATTATTCGGCATTCCGTTTATTTCGATGGCAGCAATTTTTGAACATTCACATCAACAGTTAGATCAAGTGCTGATGTTTCGGCCGGAAGCTGGTCGCTGGGATACTTATAATCAGATCTATCAGTATTTTAAGACGCAGTTCGAATACGCAGAAGTTGCTAAGTTGCAGCGTGTGTTACCACCACTCATGGATGATTTGACAACCTTATACCAACTAACTGAGGATCAACAAATTGGCCTGTTTGTTCACTTGGGTAGCATGATTGACCGTATTTTGGCTGGCAAGATTGTGACGACAACGGCGCAAACGCGGAAATTAGTGACCCAGTATTCGCAAGATTATCAGCAATTACGACGGTGTCTACGGCCGGTCGAGCAGACATTTAAACTGATTGTGAATGATGAGATGATTGGGACGTTACTGGTCATCTTAAAGCAATTACACTAATCTTAAGTGCCACGGATAATCGTTTGAGATTGATATCAGGAAGGTGTCAGCTTTGATTTTGATGGGGAGATGATGGTTGGTTCTAGCATTGACGGAGCAGTTTTTAAATGAGACTTAAATAAGTCGCTTCAAGCGGTGGCGATTGCTTGAAGCGACTATTTAGATGGTCAGCGATTCGTATGAATTTAAAGGCCTAACCGTTGACAAAGTATCTATGGTTGGCTCGGTTTGCAAGTTGTCGTTCGGTGAGCAATGATTTGTTGTTCGAGTTGCAATAACTTGTCAGACATCCGTCCGAGTAGCAGTGCTTGACTAAAATTTCTGAGTAGCCAATGGTGTTGTTGTGGCCGATAACTGTCAACATCTTCTAGAAATGTCACGGTTGTTTTGGTGCCTTCAGCAATGGTCGAATAGGTCACGGTTACGGTATCCAGTGGTGAAATAGCTGTCATTTGGTACTTAATCCCACGCTGATAATCGTCAATCGTAATTTTAATCTGAGCGGCCGTTTTGGCGGTCATTTTTGTATATGTCAGTCCTTTCTTGATTGACGTTGCTGTGAGTATTTCACCAGTAGCGGCTTGAATCTCTATGAGTAGTTGTTTTTCTAACCAGTCATAAAATTCCGTGTTCGTGACGGCAAGTGTGCGAATGATTTTCATGATTCGATTATAGCGAGACATTTTAGACAGTTCAAGGCTGAAAAAAACGTGTTGAAATGAGTAAGCTATACACCCGATGAATCAGCTATACACAATACATAAATTGGTCATTAAACCTATACACTAATAGTGATGAAGTTGGATATTTAGTCTAATTCAGCTATTATGACGCCACGTGTGTGTTGATACTGCTAATTCATGGACCTTAAATCTATACACAAGCATATGTAAGCGCTTTTGTGGTTAATGACAAAACTTGTTACGATATGTTTGTCGACAAATACAGAAAGTAGGTAACCGGATAATGACATTAGCCAATAATACTGAAACTCAAGATATTGCAATGACACTTATCGCGTATTCTGGTGAAGGTCGTACGCTGGCTTTTAATGCGTTAGATGCGATGCATCGCGATGCTTTCTCCGAATCTAAGATGTTATTGAAGCAATCTAGTGAAGCACTGGGGAAAGCACATGATGTTCAAACCCAACTACTGGTGGCTGAGGCGAATGGTCAACAGGTTTCCATTGATATTTTACTAATTCATGCTCAAGATCATTTTATGACGAGTCTGTTAGCTAACGAGTTAATCGCTGAGATGTTAAAGATGTCTCAAAAATTTGAAAGGATGGTCGATTTATGAAGGCAATCAACGTGTTATTAGTTTGTGCGGGCGGTATGTCAACCAGCATTTTAATGAAAAAGTTACAGCAGTATCGTGACGAACAAGGTGTTGCAGGGCAAATCCAGGCAGTAGGCTTGTCCGCGTATGAAGATGTCTATCAGGACTATGACGTTATTTTAATGGGGCCGCAAGTGGCTTATCGGCAGGGTGAAGTTGAGGCGGCAACTGGGTTGCCCGTCGCTGCTATTCCACCATTGGACTATGCGGTGGGTGACAGTGCCCATATTTTCAAACTGGCCGAGAACTTGGTGTGATGACGAGGGATTAGTATTCGGGGGTGAAGGACGATGGAACGCTTTTTTAATAGTAAACTGATGGTCGGCTTACAACGCGCCGGCCAGGGACTTGGCAATAATAAGTTTATTACCGCATTACAGGCAGCTATGATGTCTTTGATGGGTATTCTAATGGTTGGCGCGATCTTTCAAATCACGATGTCAGTACTTGGACCGACGATTTTTGGCGTGTTATCAGCAAAGAGTATTCTGTTAGCCTACTTGAAGATTCCATTCCAATTCTCAATGAATTCTTTATCAATTTGGGTTGTTTTATTCTTGGGATTCCATTACGCCAAGAATTTAAAAATGACGGCCCCAATCATGAATGCGATTGACGCATTATTTGGTTTTTGGATTGTGGCCGGTGGGTTGATTGTCAGTAAGACTGGAACAGTTAGCATTGATACAACCTATTTAGGTGCTCAGGGAATGTTTATTGGCTTCGTCGTAGTTTGGATTTCCGTCCGCGTTGAGAAATTATGTACAGACAAGAATATTCGAATCAACATGCCAGATGCAGTCCCCCAATTTCTCCAAGACGGTTTTGCATCCATTGTGCCATTATTGTTTAACGCCGTGATTTTCTTGGGCGCATCGTTATTAGTCACGGTTGGAACAGCCGGTAAGTATAATATTTGTTCGGGTTTTATGGAATTACTGGCAATTCCACTGAGTGCACTGACTTCAACCATAGGTATTTTTTTCCTGTGTATCTTGGGTGCTTTATTATGGACCTTTGGCATTCATGGTACGATGATTTTAGTCCCAATTGTGATGCCGTTAGTGATTCAAGCGGTTTCTGAAAATGCCGCATTGCAGGCAGCTGGGAAGCCGGTGGTGTTTGCACCTGTGATGTTGTTCTCATTTATGACCGTAGCAGGTGGAACTGGGAATCCCCTGCCGTTAGCGCTAATGGCGATGCGTTCTAAATCTAAACAGCTGAGTGCCGTTGGTAAGCTGTCAATTATCCCCGGCTGGTTCAAAATTAATGAACCCATGACTTTTGGTACTCCAATTATGTATAATCCGATTATGAGTATCCCGTTTGTCCTGAATATTCCGGTAGTTATGTTGTGTGCACTCGTACTATACAAGATTGGATTTTTAACACCGGGGTGGATTGTAATTACCGCGATTTTACCCATGGGTTTTGGAAGTTATCTCAGTACGCTCAGTTGGCGCAACGCATTGACTGACTATTTGATGCTGATTCCGTCAGCGCTTATCTGGTATCCCTTCTTTAAAGTTTATGAAAAGCAACTGATTGCCAAAGAGGCGGCAGTTGAAGCTGAAGAAAAGCGGGCGGCAGTTTCGAATCAAGGTAATGTGCCCATGCAACCTGTGAAGCCTGAGAAAGAGGTGTGAACATGCAATTTCCGGCTGATTTTTACTGGGGTGGGGCTACTGCAGCTAATCAATGCGAAGGTGCTTATGATGTTGATGGTCGGGGCCTGACTATGAAGGATATTACGACAATGGGAGGCCTTAATCAGCGACGGCAAGTCACTTATTTGCAAGCGGATGGTACTCCTGGAAAAGGGGATTCAATTCCTGCTGGAGCACACGGAGCGGTACTGCCAGATGACTATTATCCTAATCAGACTAGTATTGACTTCTATCATCGATATCAAGAAGATATTGCGCTGTTTGCAGAGATGGGTTTCAAAATGTATCGAATGTCGATTTCCTGGTCACGGATTTTCCCACGCGGCGATGAAAATGAACCTAATCAAGCAGGGTTGGATTTTTATCGCCGGGTGTTCGAAACTTTGAAAAAATATGAAATTGAACCATTGGTGACGATTTCACACTTCGATATGCCACTGTATCTGGAGGAAACGTATGGTGGCTGGAATGACCGTCGAATGATTGGTTTTTACCAGCATTATGCGGAAACGCTATTTACGGCGTATCGTGGGCTGGTAAAGCACTGGATTACCTTCAATGAAATTAATAATACAATCATGTTTCTGGCATTGCGTGCCAAAGCCGGTGATGCAGATTACCAACGCGCTTATCAACAATTACATTATCAATTTGTTGCTAGTGCTTTAGCCGTACAGCAAGCACATGCGATTGATAGCGAAAATAAAGTTGGTTGCATGATTTGCTGTATCACGTCTTATCCGTTAACCTGTGATCCGGCGGATGTCTTGCAGAATCGGTACGTCTGGGAACAAAACATCTATTACTGTGGTGATGTGCAGTGCCAGGGACAGTATCCAACCTATGCACGACGTTTATGGAATGAGCATCAAGTTGATTTAGACATTACGGACAGTGATTTAGAAGCCTTGAAAGCCGGTACGGTTGACTGGTATACCTTCTCGTATTACATGTCAACGGCAGTTACAACACATGAGGTCAGTGCAACTGTTGGCGGTAATTTTTCGATGGGCGCGCGTAACCCATATCTACAATACTCTGAATGGGAGTGGGCGGATGACCCGGCTGGTCTACAATATTATTTGGAGCTGATGAATGATCGATATCATTTACCACTAATGGTTGTTGAAAATGGATTGGGTGCCAAGGATTATTTGACAGTAGATGGTCAAATCCATGATGTATACCGGATTAGCTATCTACGTAAACATATTCAAGCAATGGCAACGGCAATTCACCATGGCGTCAAACTGATTGGTTATACCAGTTGGGGCTGTATTGATTTAGTTTCTGCAGGTACAGGGCAAATGTCTAAACGATACGGATTGATTTATGTGGATCGTCAAGACGATGGTAGTGGAACTCTGGCCCGAATCCCGAAGGACTCTTTCTACTGGTATCAGCGAGTGATTGCATCCAATGGTCAAGATCTGGGTCCCTCGGCCTCAAATTAAATGAGTGTTGCTCAGCAGTTTTCGTCGATATCGGATGAAGACTGCTTTTAGTTGTTCAATAAGATAATTAGCCGCGTCAAACAAAACAAGAGGATACCACCACCAAGCAAGGGGAGGGTCCAAGAACCGAGCATTAAGATCAAACGGGGTGCTAGCAAACTACCAATAACGGTAGTGGTGTCGATGACGGTTAAGACCCCCGTCATTAGAATATTACGATTGTTTGTGGGGATTTGTTGGATAGTGGTGAAAAAACTAATGTTGGTCTGTCCGCGTAATGCACCAATTAAGAACATGGTAATCATAAGACTGGCAAAGGTCGGCCACATAAGTAGTAAGCACCCACCGGTGAAGGCCGTCAAAGTTAGCAGGGATTGCTTTGACCATCGTTTTAGCAATAGTGGTGCCAATAAGATACCTGTGGCGTTAGCTGTTAAGAACCAGCTAAGTGGCCAGTGACTATGCAACTTGCTGACGACGAGCCAAGGAACGGCTACTGCAATCGTCGCGTCGACCAGATAACCGAGAACGGCGTACAGTAACGACCATGTCGGCCATGATCGATGGCGGTCTAGCTTGACGGTGACAACCGAATCCGAGGAGAGATTGGAACGTGTTCGGAATTGCCAATCGAGGCCGGCTGAAACCAAGAACGCTATCCCCATTATTAAGATTAGGGTAGCCGGTGTTACCCATAGTAATGCCATCGTGACGAGCATTGTCGCGCTAACGATGGCCAACTGGCGAATCTGAGTTTGATAGCCGTTGACGATTTGAATATTTACGGGCGCAAAAAGGTCTGGCAAAATCGTTTTGTTACTGAGCTTATAAAAGACCCCAATTGATTTATTAAGAACGGCGACGATGACTAAGCAAGTGATTTGCCAACTAACCGTATTTAGTGCGTAATAGGCACCAATGAAGAGTATTCCCGTCAAAATATCCGTAATGAACATCATTTGTTTGGCTGAGTAGTATTTAAGTACCCGACCAGCTACTAGGTTCAGACCGATTGCCGGCAGCATTGTCATCGCCATGACGTTGCCGAGTAACTGGGGATCACCGGTCTTTTCAATCGTTAACCAGGTGACTAGGTAAGTAAAGCCATAGAAGCCAAAAAAGGTAATTAACATGCTGCTGAGATAGCAGAGTAGATTATGGCGGTCGTTAGGATGTGGCCTAAATTCTTTTTTCATTAACTGACAACCACCGGTTTATGGGTTGAAATGTTTTCATAGAGCCATTTGGCATCAGCAATCGTCAGGCGAATACAACCATGTGAATTGGCGACTTTACCAAGTTGCTGGGCTTCTTTAACGATGTATTGATCGTTAGCATCGACTGGGACTGAGTGAAATAGGTAAATCCCATGATCCTTGAATGAGACCCAGTAATTGGCGCCTTCACCCGATTGCGTGTTAAAAAAGTGTTGTCCTCGTTCGGCTTGGATTTCAAAGTGTCCTTTGGGGGTATCAGAGCCATGTTTGCCCGTAGAAGCAAGCATGGTATAAAGGGTCTGATCGTGGTTTTTTAAGTAGACTCGCTGTTTTTTGATTGAAACCTGAATGTTGATGTCATCGTATTTAGCCAGTTTGGGATACGGCCGTGACAGGGAGGGCTTGTGCCAGTCAACGGTCTCCGGGACTGGCGTGGTTACCTTAGTTGCTGAATGACTAACTTTAGTGATTGGCCGATTACTGGCAATGGCCTGGTGGTGCCGGGCAAATAGGTGTCCGAATCCGGTAAAAATAGTTAAGCTAATTGCGCCAATCGTGACCCAGATGAGCTGATGAACACTGATTTTCAAAATACCATCCCTTACAAAAATGATTTTAGTGATTTTAGTTTACTCAGTTAGCGAACGTTTGTTTATCAAAATTGTGTAAACTTTGCATATCATTTTCGTAAAATTTTCCAAAATAAGTTGTGATAGTCGTTATTACTGGTGCCACGGGTAATGTCGGAAATCGGCAAATTAAAGTTATTTGCAGGAAATCAGCTGTTAATTAGACAATTTTTCCAGCTAATTAAAAAATCGCCATTAAGCAGCGTGCTTAACGGCGATTTGAATTTTTATTTATTGTAAACTAGCGACCTTAGCTACGATTTTAGCAGGCGTTTCCCATTCAGAACGTTCAAATTCGGAAACGGGCACTTCAATACCAAGCTGATTTTGAAGTTCTAGTAACAGTTGTACGGAACCCATGGAATCTAAGATACCTTCATCAAATAAATTGGCATCCATATTGTTTGAAACATCTTCCCCAGTTAAATCTTGCAAGATCGATAGTACCGTTGCTTTAACATCATCCATGATCAAAATACGCCCCTTATCATTATTGTGAATTATTCAGTCTTCATTCTAGCATAGTTTTATCATCGATGATGGTTAATCAGGTGTATTAACGAAATCTTTACTTGATTAAACGTTAAAATTGGCGTGAATTAAATCAGTTAGAATTTTAATCCCCTGTTCAAAGCGGTCGCTGGATTCATAAGAAAAGCTCAGACGAATGTACTGATTCGGCTGGAAATCGTAGATACTACCAGGGTTGAAGAGAACGTTGTGCGCAGTGGCAAGGTCGAATAATTTGGGAATATTAATGTTGTCGGCTAAGCGGACCCACAGATAAAAGCCACCCGTGGGCGTCTGCCAAGTCGCAAAATCGTCCCAGTAATGATGCAGAATTTGTTCTGCCGCCGCGGCCTTCTTGACAAGTACGGACCGGAAATCAGCTTGATACGTTTCATATTCAGGATCAGCTAAGATTTCTGCCAGTACAAGTTGTGACAGTGAGCTAGCGCCGTAATCGGTTTGCATGCGCACGTCAGTCAAGCGATCGATGACCGGTTTGGCGGCCACCGTCCAGCCGATGCGTAATCCCGGTGCAAGGGACTTTGAGATGCTACCAAAATAAATAACGTTGCCAGTCTTATCGAGTGCCTTCAGTGGCTGGGGCGGGGGCCGGGCGCACCCGACACCTTTTTAAGAAGCACCTA
>OBZA01000049.1_pt1 | contig 61890 bp, 56 predicted proteins | sample 1476871 | NCBI WGS metagenome assembly OBZA01 (sample SAMEA2580227, study PRJEB22360) | human gut metagenome | biome: human gut; feature: human-associated habitat; material: faeces | place: Denmark | collected 2008/2010
AATGTTTGGCTCCGATTAAAAATCGAAGCGCCCTGCACATTTGTTTGTCGAAAATTTTGTTCAGTTTTCAAAGGTCTACTTGGTTGTCAGAGCGATGAAATCATCTCTCGCGACAACTATTTAAATATACCACGCTGATAAGATGATGTCAACAAAAACATTTTTCATAATCACGTTCCGTTGTGTACCCCTTCGAATCAGCATATATAAATATATCGAAAATCAAGGCCCGCGTCAAGGATAAATTGACAATTAATCAATTTTGTTTTTACGAGCCAACTGTGATTGATCATCAGATCATTCATTTGACCCTTGAAAAACAAAAAAGCAACCCAACTTAATGGATTGCTCAATCAAAATATTAGTCATTAGTCGTATTATCTTCGGGGCGCATCGTTGGAAATAAAATCACGTCTCGAATTGATGGGGCGTCAGTTAAAAGCATGACTAACCGATCAATTCCAATTCCAAGACCACCTGTAGGCGGCATGCCATACTCCAAAGCCTCAATATAATCTTCATCGATGCCTTCTGCTTCGTCATTACCCTCTTGACGCTCTTTAACCTGAGCCTCAAAACGCTCACGTTGATCAATTGGATCGTTTAACTCAGAAAAGGCGTTCGCAAATTCATTGGTGCAGATGTAAAGCTCAAACCGATCGGTAAATCGAGGATCATCATGGTTCTTCTTAGCCAACGGTGAAATTTCAACCGGATGGCCGTAGATGAAAGTCGGCTGTTCGAGCTTAGGCTGTACAAGTTCCTCGAAAAAGGCATTAATAATATGGCCAGTCTTCCACCATTGTTCATAGTGAATATGGTGTTCATCTGCTAATTTTTTCGCATCATCATCAGACATTGGCTTCCAAAAATCAATCCCAGCATATTCCTTAATGGCATCGACCATGTGCTGACGCTTAAATGGCTTGTTTAAGTCAACTGTATGCCCCTGATATGTCACAACATTATCATCGGTTACAGCTGAAGCGGCTGCTTTGAAGATACCTTCAGTCTCATCCATCACATCATTGAAATCAAAGTAGGCAACGTAGGATTCAAGCATCGTAAACTCAGGGTTGTGACGGGTATCCATCCCTTCATTTCTAAATACTCGGCCAATTTCATAAACCCGTTCCAAGCCACCAACAATTAACCGCTTTAAGTGAAGTTCCAAGGCGATTCGTAAGTACAAATCGATATTTAAAGCGTTGTGATGGGTAATAAATGGACGCGCATTGGCACCACCAGCTTGATTATGCAAAACTGGCGTTTCCACTTCCTGATAATCATTTGAATCAAGATATTTACGAACGGCAGAAATAATCTTTGTTCGCTTAACAAAACGATCAAAGCTGTCGTCATTTGAAATTAAATCCAAGTACCGTTGACGATACCGTTGTTCTTTGTCCTTTAAACCATGATACTTGTCAGGCAATGGCCGCAATGCTTTAGACAAAAATGTCACTGATTCGGCGCGAACCGTCAGTTCACCCATATCGGTTTTGATGATTTGTCCTGAAATTCCCAGGTGATCTCCAATATCCGATCGTTTGAAAATATGATAGACATCTTCTCCGACAATATCTTTTCTGACATAAATTTGAATTTTACCGGTTCGATCTTTTAAATCGGCAAACCCAACCTTGCCCTTACCACGTTTGGCAATCATTCTACCCGCGATGGTAACCTTCTTGTCTTTTTCCATCAATTCATCTTTGTCTTCATCGTCAAAATCCGCGTGGAGCTGTTCTGCGAGATATGTACGTACGAACCGATGTCCAAATGGATCAATTCCTTCTTTACGCAGTTCATCCATCTTCTGGCGACGGACAATCATCTGATCATTCATTTCTTTATCTTTGGCCACTGTGAAACCTCCTAATTGAAAATTAACTATTAATAATCATAACACAAAAAGCGCCGGATTTATTGCGCAATCCGGTGCTGACGGGCTTTTCTTTGGGCATTTTTCTCAAGAAATTCATCAAAAATATCGTTCATAGCTTCCTCACCAGACGCGTTGGTCAAAGCGACTTTTGTCCGGGCTGAATGTGCAATTCCCTTCAAATAATAGCCAGCTTGCCCACGGAACTCATGAGAACCCACATAATCACCCTTCAGTTCAACCAACCTGTGAAGATGTTCCTTAGCAGTCGTCACTTTTTCGGCTGGCGTTGGCTCACTTAATAATTCACCAGTTTCAAGGTAGTGCTGCGTCTGTTTAAGAATCCAAGGGTTCCCTTCCACAGCGCGACCCATCATAACCGCATCGGCACCGACCTCAGTCAACATTTTTTTGGCATCTTGTGGCGTTCTAACGTCCCCATTACCCATGAAGGGAATGTGAATTTCATCTGCGACCTGCTTTAAAATAGTCCAATCCGCATGGCCCTCATACATTTGCTTACGAGTCCGCCCATGCATTGCCAATGCGGATGCACCGGCGCGTTCTGCTGCAAGTGCATTCTCGACAGCGTAAATATGATCGTCGTCCCAGCCAGTCCGCATCTTAACGGTTACCGGCTTCTTAACGGCGTCTGTCACATATGAAACCATCTCATAGACCTTGTTGGGGTCAAGCAGCCATCGGGCACCTGCATCAGTCTTGACAACCTTGTTGACTGGGCAGCCCATATTGATATCGATGATGTCTGCAGCGGTATTTTGGTCAACAAATTTAGCGGCTTCCACTAACGTTTCCTTCGTCCCGCCAAAAATCTGAATACTCATCGGATGTTCACGGGCGTCCACGAACATCATATCCAGCGTCTTTTTATTTTTGTACATGATGCCACGATCAGAAATCATTTCGCAGACCACCAGGCCAGCCCCAAATTCCTTGCAAATAATTCTAAATGCAGAATTGGTCACTCCAGCCATCGGGGCGACAACAACTTGATTGGGAATCGTGACGTTACCGATATTCCATTTCATTTTCTCACCTCAAAAATTGTTTCAGCATTCGAGAAATTCCGATTGCTATCGTATCATAAATCCAGCTAAAGGCATAGCATCAATTACTTGGTCGCCTTTGATTGGGCAACTTTAATAATTTTTGTCAACTCTTCTTCGTTGTAATGGTACTGTTTGCCACAGAAGTTGCAGGTCACGTCAATCCCGTGGTCCTCTTTTAGCATTGTTTCCAATTGGGGAACCGGAATTCCTTCTAAGTCTCGACCAAAGCGGAACTTAGAGCAATTGCACGAAAATTCGACTGGAATCGTCTGAAGAAAGTGAAGCTGCCCCTTGCCAAAAATCAGCTCTAAAATGTCTTCAGGGCTTTGATTGTCCAATAACAGCTCAGAGATCATGGGGATCTCTTTAATCCGGTCGACGACCTTGTTAATCGCATCTTCGGTCGCATCAGGCAGCACCTGAATCATATAACCGCCCGCAGCGCCAATCGAATTGTCGTCGTTCACAAACACGGAAACGCCAACTGCGGAAGGAATCTGTTCTGATTGTGCCAGGTAGAAAGTAAAATCGTCCCCAATTTCCCCGGACGTTAAAGGAACACTTCCCGTATAAGGATCTTCACCCTCGGCCGCTCTGCTCACTTCAATAAAACCGTTAATACCGACAGCCTTGCCAACGTCGATTTTATGCTGATCATTTAACGGTAAGTGAACGTGGGGATTTTGAATATATCCCTTTACGTGACCGTTTGAATCACTATCGGCGACAATCTGACCAACTGGGCCCTTTCCATCAATTTTGACCGTCACCGCCTCACCGTTCTTTTCAACCGACTCGGCCAACATAACAGTTCCAATCAACGTCCGGCCTAAAGCGGCTGAAGAGGCGCTCCAAGTGTCATGATCGGATTGCGCCGTTGCGACAAGCTGTTTTGCATTGACTGCATAGGCTCGAAACATGCCATCTGTCGTTGTTGCTTTTACCAAATAATCATTCATTTATTTTTCACCTCATCAAAATAAAAACGAGCTTAGAGATAACTTTACCCTAAACTCATTTTTAAAATATTCAACTAATTGTTATCGTCATCATTGTGATTATTATCTTTTGGTTGATCATTGTTTGGCACATCGTCTGGAGTTTCAGCCTCATCCGAACCAGTATCAGTCGACTGATCGGCCGTTGAACTGTCGGAGTTGGTTGATTGGCCATGATCTTTCTCCAAAGCTGCTTGACGTTCAGCTTCTTTGCGTTCAAGTTCACGTTTAGCTTCTTCAAATGTCGCTGCCCGTTCACTTGGAAATTCACTCGTGTCTGTACTTTCAGGCATTTTGCCTGTATTCCAGAGAGAGAGAATCTGCTTTTCATCAAGTGTTTCATACTTCAGAAGTGCTTCAGCAATCAGCTTATGCTTGTCACGATGCTCTTCGATAATCTTCTTAGCAGTATCATGAGCTTCATTCGTCAAACGACGAACTTCTTCATCAACTGCGGCACCAGTCTCTTGTGAATACCTTGGCCCATAAGTATCCTGAGCGGGGTTCTCAAGCTGGACAGGTCCGAGTCGCTTACTCATTCCGTATTGGGTAACCATTGCTCTGGCAAGATTGGTTGCTTGCTCAAAGTCATTGGATGCCCCTGAAGATTGTGAGTCAAAGACAATTTCTTCGGCAGCACGACCACCCATTAATCCGGCGATCTGCTCCATGGCGTCTTTCTTGGACATCAGCTGTTGATCTTCACGTGGCAGCATGATAGCGTATCCGCCGGCACGACCACGAGGAACAATGGTTACTTTGTGAACCACTCTGGCATCGTTTAAGACCAATCCAACAACCGTATGGCCGGCTTCATGGTAGGCAACCGTTGCCCGTTCCTCTTTAGAGATCACTCGATTTCGTTTGGCAGGACCGGCAATGACTCGATCTTCCGCCTCATCCATATCGCTGGCATCAATCTGGGTCTTGTTGCGACGAGCAGCCAATAAAGCAGCTTCGTTTAGCAAGTTGGCCAAATCGGCACCAACAAATCCGGGTGTCTGCTTAGCAATTTCATGCAAATCGACATCGTTGGCCAATGGCTTGTTCTTTGAATGAACTTTCAAAATAGCTTCACGGCCGTTAATGTCAGGACGCCCAACCAAAATCTTCCGGTCAAAACGACCCGGACGAGTCAAAGCGGGATCCAAGACATCGGCACGGTTGGTAGCTGCAATGACAATGACACCTTCATTACCACTAAAACCATCCATTTCAACCAGCAATTGGTTAAGGGTTTGTTCACGTTCATCGTGACCCCCGCCCATACCGGCACCACGTCGACGACCGACGGCATCAATTTCATCAATAAAGATGATGGCTGGAGCGGCCTTCTTGGCTTGATCAAACAAGTCACGAACACGGCTGGCACCAACACCAACAAACATTTCAACGAAATCTGAACCAGAGATTGAGTAGAATGGCACACCGGCTTCACCGGCAACGGCTTTGGCAAGCAAAGTCTTACCAGTACCAGGAGGTCCCTCAAGTAAAACCCCATGTGGGATAGTGGCACCTAATGTTGTAAACTTCCTTGGATCTTTCAGAAATTCAACAACTTCAACAAGTTCTTGTTTTTCTTCCTCTTCACCGGCAACATCTGAGAACCGAACCTTATTTTGCTTACTGTCGGCTGGTTTAGCCTTGGATTTGCCAAAGCTCATCACTTTGCCATTTCCACCGCCCTGACCGCCAGCACGGCCCATCATCATGTAGAAGAACCAGATAAACAACAGCAGTGGCAATACGTAAACCAAAAGATTTACCCAAAAGCCACTTGACTCTTCCGGCTTAGCGTTCATCTTAACATTGTGAGATTGCGCAGCCTTGGTGATTTCAGCAATTGAGGAGTTGTTCTCAAGAACGGTTGTTGTGAATTTAGTGACTTCTTTGGATTGAGTCTGATTTCCACCAATCAATCCGGATTGTACCTGAACCTTCTGGCCGTTTCGATAAGTCCCTGTTACCTTATAGACGCCACCATTTGGTTGTACGGAAAAGTTTTTTACCTTGTCATCCTTCAAGTCCTTTACAAACTGGCTCGATTGGATTTCTTGCGATGTGGTTTGGTTAGTATTTCCGTTAAAGAAATAGATAACGCCCATGATCAGCAAAAATATGACAATGTAAAACAGACTATTCTTAAAAAGCCCATTTTTATTCGAGTTCATCAACGTCCTCCTCAAAAATAAATATTTTTCATGTTGATAGTCAAAATACTAACACACTTGACCTTTTTTGACTATTAATTGTTCGTATAAATTTCGGGCTTTAACACACCGATGTATGGCAGGTTACGATACTTTTCATCATAATCAAGACCATAGCCGACTAAAAACTCATTTGGAACACTAAATCCGATAAAATCCGAATCGGCACCCACAATTCGTGCGGCCGGTTTATCAAGCAATGTACATACTTTGACGGAGTTGGCGCCGCGCTTGTCAAACAGATCCAGCAAAAATCTCAGCGTTCGACCCGTATCGACAATGTCTTCGACAATCAAAACGTCCCTACCGGAAATATCGGTATTGATGTCTTGAAGAAGCTCAACGGTCCCAGAAGAACTCGTGCCACCATGGTAACTGGAAACATCGACAAAATCGATTTGCATGTAGCCGTCAACGTGTCTGGCAATATCCGTCATGAAAAAAATGGCGCCCTTTAAAACACCGATGACAACCGGTACTTTACCTGCATACGCTTGCGAAATTTCTTTCCCAAGCCGTTGGCAGGCCGTGTCGATCTCATCCTTGCTGTACAAAACCTTCAAGATGTCGTTATTCATCACTAAGTCCTTTTCTTTTAATTATTGATCAACATGTCTTTCAACGAGAAAATAAGTGTGTGTTGTCTCAGCTACACTGCGATAAAAGGTGGCTTTAACGCCTAACACGGACAACACAGTCCCGCTTGCCGTTACCAACACGCTGGTCTGATTTCGCTTGATACTTGGGATCTTGGCATTGATCAAAACCCGATTGACGCGTTGATGACCACCATTTGTCAGGGCAATTTGGTCGTTGGCATTTGCCGGGCGGACGCGTAATGGAAAGTCGCTGTCGGCCAAGTCAAAGTGGTAAACCCTGTCCGTTAAAAATGGCTGATCATCACGAAAAACACCAATTTTTAAGGTCTCATCAATCGAGTACCATCTGTCTAATATTACCATAAAATCAGGTTTGATTTTAGACTTTTCAGCGAAAATTTTATCTTCTTGAACGATTGTGAGTTGCTGATAGGAGCGGACGACCCGCCAGCCGCCTTCCAGATAAAGTTGTCCCTGTGGTCTAGCCGGATTGGTTGCCAGCCGATACAACATATCAAGCTGTTTTTGAGAAACGTCCTTGAAATGCAGGCGGTCTTCAAGAATCGATTGCAAAACAACTCGGACGACCGACTGGGAATAACGGCTAAGGACATTCAAATCAATTGTCGGCTGACTAAAATCCGTTACCGTAACCGCTTGATCGACAATCGGCGCCGTTAATTCTCGGACAACATTCAGTGTTTCTTGAATTTGAATTGAATATTCCAATACGTGATCCAGCATGTGGGGATTCTCCTGCTTCAATACCGGGACCACTTGGTGGCGAATTCGGTTTCTTTCCACTTGCAACTCTTGATTCGTCTGATCTTCAAACCAGCGAATGTCAGCTGCCACCGCAAAATCGTAAAGCTCCTGCTTGCTAAAGCTCAACAGCGGTCGAACCATGGTGGCACCGCGGAATTGACGACTTTCTTGAATGCCGGACAACGCATTGAGCTGTCCGCCACGCACCCATTTCATCAAAACCGTCTCAGCTAAATCATCACCATGATGAGCCGTTAGTAAGACATTGGCCTGATACTTTCTGAGCAACTGGTTGAACCAGTCATAGCGAAATGCTCTGGCAGCCGCCTCCACACCGGATTTTGGGTGCTGTTCAATTGGCCAAGCTGTTTCTTGTAGCTGCAGCTGATGGTCCCGACAATAGGCACGGATGTAACGGCTTTCTTGGCGACTTTGTTCCCGCAGTTGATGATCAACGTAAGCCACAATAATCTCCGGACGTTTTCTGGTCAAATGTTCAACCAAGTGGAGCAGAACCATCGAATCAACGCCGGTCGATACCGCGATAACAATCCGCTCACCGTCATCCCACCAATGATGGCGCGCCACAATTGCATTAAAACGTGCTTGTAAATCCATTTGAACCTCCTACCTGACAATCGGTTCATTTAGAACACAAATATGGCCGGCGCAAACAGTTGTTTTTGCCCCAGCCACCAAGAAATTATTATCTATCCAAATGATTGTTAACTTCGACGACCGCCACGGCCCCCACGTTTGCCCTCGGTATTCTTACGAAGTGTCGATAACCGATCCTCGCTTTCCTTCAGGAAGCCAGACATCATATCATCAAAACTCTCGCCATGGTTATCCGAATGGCTGTTGCGAGCGCCGCCGTTATTTCTTGAATGATACCCACGATTCTCATGACCACCGTGATTTTCATGGCTTTCATGCTCGTTGTCGTGATTGCTTCTGTGAGAATGACTTTCGTTACGGGATTCTTCATGTTCATGTGTATCTGATGCTTTTCGAATTGATAAGCTGATCTTGTTATTGCCCTCAATCTTAAGGACTTTAACCGTTACGTCATCGCCAACCTTCAAAACATCATGAATATCCTTAACAAATCCGTCAGAAACTTCGCTGATATGAACCAAACCGGTTCGATGATCACCTAAATCAATAAATGCACCAAAATTTGTGATTCCGGAAACTTTACCGTTAACTTTTTCTCCAACTTCAATTGCCATCTAAAAAAATGTTCCTCCCATGTAATAGTGTAACAAGTATATCATATTTTATTTTAAGACGTACATTCAAATATGCAAATAAAAACCAGCGATGCTGCTCATCGCTGGTTTTTATTTAACATCGTAATCATTAACATCTTTAGGTGCTTTGTTAGGAAAACTATAAACGGTTTCCCCTGGCTTCGTGTAATAGTAGCGGTCCCGAATGATTTGCTCAACGTAGCTTTTATCATTGAGCTGAGCCACCTGAGCCTTAAGGACTTTATGATCCGCCTGTTGCTTTTTTAAATGTTTCTGTTGTCTGGCAATTCTCGTATTAACATCCGCATAGTTGACCTTTGCTCGGACAATTTGGATCAGGAAAATTGACGCAAAAAATAGGAAGACGGCACAGATAATCATTGCCCGCTTTTTTCGTCTGTCAGACAAAACAGCGGTAACTTTAGAATTATTGAGCTCAATTTCTCGACGACGCGTAAAATCGTTGTCAAGCTTTTGAATCTTCCCACGTTGTTGCATCATGCTAAATCCCCCGATCATTCGCACGTTCTATAAATAAATTATACCAATAAATGAACGTTTGTCTATATGATTCAGGATGTTTTCAAACTTTTTTATCAAATCGAAACTATTCGTTGCGATAATCGTGTTCATACGATTCTGACTTAATTTCATACATTTGCTCGGCATCGTCTTTTTTTGTCGTGTCAAGCAGCTGCTTCACTAAAACCGTCAGTGTCTTATTTCCAAACTTGATGACCACCTCGTCGTTTGGCTTGACCTCAGTCGATGACTTGGCAGCCCGGCCGTTAATGAAAATGCGGCCCTTGTCGGCAATTTCCTTCGCAACGGATCGGCGCTTAATAATTCTTGAAACCTTTAAAAATTTATCGATTCTCATGAGTTGGAACTCCTTTAATTTTAATGTACTTGCTGACCAGCGGAATTGCCAGCCATTCACGAACACTGAAGACTTTTAAGACGAGACATCCCCCAAAGAAAAAGATGATGCCCACCGGAATACAAACAACGGCAATCACCAAGGCCTGCAACCGAAGACTGGTAATTGGACTCATCGCGTTCACAACCACCACCGCAGAATGAACGGCCAACCACATTAATCCCAGAACCACACTGAGCTTAACCACCTGCATACCAGAGATTAATCTCTGGAGATCACGGCGGGCTAAAAGGTGCAATAAGAGAACCATTGACACCAAGCTTAACAAAGTTGCCATGCTGGCGCCAATAATTCCAAAATATGCAATGAGTGGTTGATTGATCAAAAGCTTGACGACAAAGCCAAACAAAATCGCAGCCATTGTATTTTTATACTGATTTTTACTCTGCAAAATGGCGTTATAGGTCATCAAAATACTCGTCAGAACAATGCTGGTGCAGTAAAGGCTGATGGTTCCGTTTAACTCAGCCGAAGAGAACAATAACCGGTTGACCTCTGGCATCAGTGCGAACAGGCCAACGCTCATCGCCAGCGATAGTGCCAAATTGGTCCTCAAATTAGTCGTTGCAATATGCTCGAAGGTAACGTCTTGATGCCGCTTGTGGGCCATGACCAACCCCGGAAGAACCGCAGTCACCGATGCCGTACTCAATACCTGCCCCAGTTGCACCAGCGTCTGAGAACGATCGTAAATTCCCTTGATGTTTTGGGCCGCCCCCAATGTGTAACCAAAAGATCGCAACCCGGAAACAACTGAAAATGAGTCGGCTAATTGCAGCAGGAGCATCACGGCAGACACCAGGCAAAGCGTCCCGCCCTCAAGCAGGATTCGTGAAACAAGCGGCTGCTGCCTCATTTCAGCGATACTTTTTGCGGTGCGCCGAACTGGTCGATGCACCCAGACCCAAGCCAGAATAACGGTTAGTGCAAACACACCGGCAATCGGCGCAGATAACATCGCAAACTGCCCCATCTTGTATGGGCTGACTGCGTGATGTGTCGCCCAGTAGGCAACAACCAAAATAACCGATACCCGGACAATTTGCTCAATGACTTGTGAGTAAGCAGTCGGCCGCATTTCCATTTTGCCTTGAAAATAGCCCCGCCATGATGATAGAAATGGAATCAGTAAAAACATCCAGCTGACCGATTGAATGACGGGGGTCAACCGAGAGTCGTCCATCCTGACAGCAATTAACCCGGCGCCAAATTGTAGGATACAAAAGATAACCAGGCAAATGACAAGTAAAATCCGTTGAATCCGAAACACCAGTGCCACTTGATTTTCAGGCTCCCTGGTATCGACAACCAACTTCGAAATAAATACCGGAAGGCCTGTCAGGGCAAACGTCATCCCAATGCCATAGATTGGATAGATTTGTTGGTAAACGTAAAAGCCAATGTTACCCACCATATTTTGAAACGGAATGCGATAAACCGCGCTTAACAACTTCGCGACAAAAGAAGCAATTGTCAGCAGGAGCGTGCCGGCCAAGACCTGTTTTCTTCTAGACCTATTTTTCATGACTCTTTACCTTATGGTTTGTCCGATGCATTTTTCGCGTCTGTGACAATTGTTTGACTAATGCAATTAAACCGTCCAACCATTTTTTCATATTGGGCTGAACAATGAGTTGAATTTGATACTGATCATTATTTGTATTGATGGTTGCCCGAAACTTCGTCTGAGCAATCGCCTCGAGTAATTCTTTACTGGAAAATTCAGTGGCTGCCCGTGGCGAGAACGTGATGGTAATCTTAGGCGCTTCTTGATGAATTTTATCAACCATTGCGTAATCGGCAAACATCTTCAGCTGAGAAATTTTCAACAAATTAGCCACCGGTTCAGGATAATCTCCGAACCGATCGATCAAATCGTCTTCAACCTCATGCAGCTGGTCTTCATTTTCAATTTGGCGAATCCGTTTGTATAATTCAATTTTTTGTTGATTATCTGAAATGTAATCGCTTGGCAGATAGGCTTCCAACGATAATTCGATCGTCGCATCCGTGCGGTACTCGAATTCTTTGCCCCGTTTCTTGGCCACGGCGTCGGATAACATTTGGGTATACAAATCATACCCCACCGAATCAACGAATCCGTGTTGTTGTTTACCTAACAGATTTCCCGCACCACGAATTGACAAATCGCGCATGGCAATCTTGAAGCCTGAACCCAGTTCCGTAAAGTCACGGATTGCCTCGAGTCGTTTTTCACCGATCTCAGTCAATACCTTATTGGGTTGATACATGAAATAGGCATAGGCAACCCGGCTGCTTCTGCCAATCCGTCCACGTAGTTGATAGAGCTGGGAAAGACCCATTCGATCCGCATTCTCAACGAATAACGTGTTGACGTTTGGAATATCGACGCCGGTTTCAATAATGGTTGTCGTCACCAGGACGTCATATTCACCATTAATGAAATCGTACAAAATATCTTCCATTTGATTTTCCGACATTTGCCCATGGATGTATCCCACCCGGGCTTCAGGAACCAATGCACTGATCTGCTCGACGGTCTTTTCGATATCTGAAACGCGGTTATGGAGATAAAAGACCTGGCCGCCGCGAGCCATTTCCCGCTCAATTGCTTCTCGAATCGTGCCGGCATTTTGTTCGATCACGTACGTTTGGATCGGATATCGGTTGGACGGTGGCGTCTCAATGACTGATAAGTCCCGAACGCCCATCATGGACATATTCAGTGTTCGTGGAATCGGTGTCGCCGTCAACGTCAAGACGTCGACATCCGCGCGCATCTCTTTAATTCGCTCCTTATGCTTGACACCAAAACGCTGTTCCTCATCAATGATTAATAAGCCGAGGTTATTGAATTTAACATCCTTTGAGAGCAACCGATGAGTTCCAACAACGACGTCCACCGTGCCGTCTTTGAGTCCAGCCAGCGTTTCTCGGACCTGCTTGGTTGTTTGGAAACGTGACAAAACTCTGACACTAATGGGGTAGTCGCGGAAACGATCCAGCATGGTCTCATAATGCTGCTGAGCCAAAATGGTCGTTGGCACTAAGAAGGCAACTTGTTTTCCGACTTCAATCGCTTTAAAGGCTGCTCTTAAGGCAACTTCCGTCTTTCCGTAACCGACATCACCGACTAACAAACGGTCCATTGGATGTTGACGTTGCATATCCTGCTTGATTTCCGTTGCACTTCGGAGTTGATCCGGGGTTTCCGAGTATGGAAAGGCCGCTTCAAACTCCGCCTGCAGGGAATCATCTTGGGGGTATGCATACCCCTTTTCGGCACTGCGTTTGGCGTACAAATCAATCAATTCATCGGCAATGTCTTCAATCTTGGAAGCCACTTTGGCCTTGGTTTTCGCCCACTCACTGCCACCCAATTTATTGATCCGTGGGTGTTTATCCTCAGATGACACGTATTTTTGAATCAGGTTCAGCTGCGTTACCGGAATAAACAGCTGGGCATCATCCTTATAGGAAATCGTCAGGTAATCTTGGTGCTTGCCGTCGACCTCCATCGTTTTCATGCCTTCATACCGACCAATTCCGTGATTAACATGGACCACGTAATCGCCCGGTTTGAGATCGGTATAACTTTTGATTCGCTCAGCATTATTGAACGTCGTCTGGCGAGGGCGTTTCTTAGCGACCGTGCCAAACATTTCTTTTTCAGTAATAATCACCACATTTGCCAAAGGCAGTTCAAACCCATTGTCCAAATTGCCAGCAATCAGTTGTACCTGATGCGGTAAAATGTGGTCCTGATCAGTTTGAGTAGCGGTAATCTCAAAATCAGTCAGCGTCTGTGACACTTTTTGCAGGCGCTTTTCATCTTGAACCATGATGATGACGGCCTGCTTCATTTTTTGCCAACGTAAAATTTCCGTTCGAAGCATCGGCATTTGAGAGAAGAATTGCTGCATGGGTCGAACGGTGATGTCGATAATGGCACTCAGCCTTAATCGGCCCATCCCCTTTTGGAACAATGACAGAATTAAAGTCGTGTGTTTATCTTTGGTGAGCACGGATTTGAAATCATTGGTGTACGTGGTTGATTTCAAGACTTCCAAATGCTGAATCTTATCCATCAGCCACTCACCGTCATCGCTTTCCAGCTGACGGGCAGTATCGGAAATTCTTGAATAATCGTCAAGAATCACGATCCCATTCTCATCGAGATAATCCAACAGCGAATATTGCCTGCCATATATCATATCTGCAAACAGCAACCACCGTGGATCATTCAGCCCATTTTCGAGATCCATGATTTGAGATTCCAGGTTGCCGGCTAATTTCTTGGCATCTTTTGACTCAAGCTTGCTTTGTTCTGCGATCATTCTTTTTCTTAATTGAGAAGCGACCGCTTTTCGTTGGTCGTTATCAATCAGTAAGTCAGTTGCCGGCAAAATTGAGATGGTTTCAATATTTTTGATACTCCGCTGATTAGAAACATCAAAGGTTCGCATCGAATCAACATCGGTATCAAAGAAATCAATTCGAACGGGATCTTGATGGTTCAACGGAAAAATATCCAAAATTGAGCCCCGAATTGAAAAATCTCCGGGAGCCGCCACCATTTTTTGAAAGCTGTACCCCATTTGATGTAACTGAAGTTTTAAATTTTCCAGATCGTAAGTGCCGTCCATCTTGAGTGTGAGTCGAGCTTGTTTGAACTGTTCCTTGGCCGGTAACAACCGACGCACGCCGGAAACCGACGTCACGATCACTGCCGGCTCACCACTGACTAATTTATCAAGCGCCAGCACTCGTTGTGCCTTATATTCTGGTGAACTGGTCGCAAGTTCGGCTGCGCCCATCTCCTCGACAGGAAATTCAAACAACTGGTCATCTGGCAGCAAATTTGATAAATCGTTCACCAGCTGGTCAGCATGAAACAGCGAATCAACTACGACAACGGTTGGCCGATCAGTTGACTGGATCAGGTTATCAATCAGCAAGGTCCGAGCCGACCCACCAATTCCCGTGACCAACTGGCGGCTGCCTGGTTTTAACCCTGAAATAAGGTCCGAATACTGTGGAATTGTTGTTAGTAGTTGATCTAATTGCAAATTAATCGTCCTTTCACTAATTATAACGATTTTCCAAGTCTGGAATTGAGGTGCCGTCAATCCAGTCATCTAAGGCGTTAACCGCATGGTCAGCGGCCTGCTTAAAGACGGGCAGCTGATCTTTGCCGAAACGTCCCAAAACGTAATTGACGACAGTATTGCCGTGATCAGGATGGTCAATGCCAACCCGAATCCGATCGAAATTTTCAGTCCCGACGCTGGCAATGATGCTCTTAATTCCGTTGTGGCCGCCGGCAGACCCCTTATCCTTAATCCGAATCTTGCCAACTGGCAAATCCATATCATCATGCACGATGATAATATCTTTAACTGCAATATCAAAGTAATCCATCAGGGGCCGGACTGCTAATCCGGAATCATTCATAAACGTCGTGGGTTCGACCACCATCACTTTTTCACCGTTAACAAAGCCGGATCCGTATTTGGCATTCATCTTCCGAGTTTTAATCACAATGTCGTGGCTCTTGGCAAATTGTTCAACGACTATAAATCCTGTGTTGTGCCTCGTACCTTCGTATTGGGGGCCAATATTTCCTAAACCGACAATCATTTTCATTCGTCGTTCATCCTCACGTTTCTTCCAACACAAAATGGCTGAACATAAGCTGTTCAGCTGTTGGAAATTTAATTTAACATACAAATTATATCATACTGTGCGGCAATCAGCCTTTTAGCTAGGTAGTAAAAATAAAAGTGGATTTTATGTGAAGTAGGTCTCGTGATCATGCTATAATGATACCGGTTCCAAAAGGAATACATTCTAATTTGGAGATGATAGTTTTGACTTTAGACCGTCAAAAAGTTGCTTTAATCGGTGACGGTGCTGTTGGTTCATCGTATGCGTTTGCAATGATGCAACAAGGGCTCGCCGAAGAATTTGTGATCGTTGATGTTGTTAAAGAACAGACCGTGGGTGACGCATTAGACCTCGAGGATGCTCAAGTATTTACTTCACCAAAGCACGTTTACTCCGGTGACTACAAAGACTGTTCAGATGCTGACCTGGCAATTATTACCGCCGGTGCACCTCAAAAGCCTGGTGAGACTCGTTTGGATCTTGTTAACAAGAACCTAAAGATCATGCAGTCAATTATCACACCCCTCGTCGATTCCGGCTTCAAGGGAGTCATCGTTGTTGCTGCCAACCCTGTTGATATTTTGACTTATGCAGCTCAAAAGTTCTCAGGATTCCCGAAGAATCGTGTATTTGGAAGTGGTACTTCTTTGGATACATCACGACTTCAAGTTGCGTTAGGTAAGAAACTTAACGTTAGTTCACAGTCAGTTAGCGCCTACATTTTGGGTGAACACGGTGATTCAGAATTTGCCGCATATTCAGCTGCCCAAATCGGTGGCCGCCCACTCTTGGATGTTGCCAAGGAAGCTGGCCTGTCAACTGATGATTTAGCAACAATCGAAGACCAAGTTCGTCACAAAGCATACGAAATTATCAATCGTAAGGGCGCAACCTTCTATGGTGTTGCCACTTGTTTGATGAGAATTTCACGTGCGATCTTACGTGATGAAAATGCTGTTCTGCCAGTTGGCGCACCAATGGACGGCGAATATGGGTTGCATGATGTTTACATTGGCTCTCCTGCCATTATCAATGCATCCGGTATTCAACAAGTCATTGAAGTGCCACTGAGCGCAGATGAAGCAGCACAAATGAAATCCTCAGCTGAAACATTGCAGAAGACAACTGCTGATGGTATGGCTCAACTTTAATCATCTATTGATCAATTGGAAACCGTGGTGAATGCTGCCCCGGTTTTCTTTTTGGCAATTATTCTAATTTTTTTATAAAATAATGAGAATAATCAATTATTGCAGTTCTTTTATAAATTTTGCTATGGTATCATAGATGTATAGAGCTTAAGTTGGAGGAATTAAACATGCTATTAAAAACATTGGTGAAGCCTAAAGAACGATTAGTGACCGTCAAAGAAGACGCTACTTTAGAAGAGGCTTTACAAACACTTGAAGATTCTGGTTATCGTTGTGTCCCAATTCTTGACGAAACTGGCAAGATATTCCGCGGAAACATTTATAAAATGCATATTTATCGCCACAAATCACGGGGTGGCGACATGTCATTACCCGTTACGACCTTATTGAAAAACGCCACCAAGTTTATCAACGTCAACTCCGCGTTTTTCCAAGTATTTTTCTCAATCAAAGATTTACCCTACATTGCCGTTTTAGACGAACGGAATAACTTTTACGGGATTCTGACCCATACCCGGTTGCTGGATATGCTATCTCAATCGTGGAATGTTAATATCGGCAGTTATGTATTAACCGTGGTTTCCAGCGGTGAACGTGGTGATTTGGAAGAAATTGCCAAAATTATTACCAAGTATACAAGCATTGCCAGTGTCATTTCGTTAGACGCGCAAGAAGGCGAACTGGTTCACCGAATTATGTTTACCCTCCCAGCTGAAGTTGATCAAGATCGATTGAATCGAATTATTGCCGCACTGGAACGGAAAGAATTCAGAGTTCCAGAAGTTGAGAATTTAAAAGAAGAAAACAAGTAGTGAGAACCGACACCCTGTGCCGCCAAAAAAGTCCAGTTATGCGCAAATGCGCACGGCTGGACTTTTTAATTGTTGCTAATTTAATTATCTTCAAATACTGAGTTCGCTATTAAGAAAAAAGGCAGGCTCCAGACGTCCCCGCCTGAAACCAACCTGTCACATATTACTTATTGAACCCCCAAAACCACGGGCTTTTATCGCATGTTGCACTATTTATGTATTGTGATCAGTCACTAGCCTTTGGTTAATCCCAAGCTTATCTTGATTGCCTTGTCCACCTTGCTCATCGTTGACGGATCAAGGTGGGTCACTTTATCCTTCAAACGTTGTTTATCAATCGTCCTAATTTGCTCAAGGAGGATAACCGAATCTCGCTCAATGCCATTTCCCGCGGTAATCCCAACGTGGGTCGGCATCTTAGGCTTTGAAATTCGGGCAGTGATTGCAGCAACAATGACGGTCGGACTGTAATGATTGCCAATGTCATTTTGGACAATCAAGACAGGCCGCATGCCGCCCTGCTCAGAACCTACGACTGGTGATAGATCAGCATAAAAAATGTCTCCACGTTTAAAAATAACGTCAGTCACTCTCATACCTCCCATCATCGCAACTTACATTTACTGTAAATTTCGTAATCTTTGACGATACTGAGTTAAATGAATGTCAGCGTCCTCTTCACAACAGGAAAAATCCTTACTAATTTCTTGATTCAAGCTCCCCATTTCGCGATAACCCTTCATTAAGCCATCGATAACTTTTGGATCATCAAAAAAATAGTTGATTGCAATCTCAACTGCCGCACTTTCGGATATTCCCACTGTCGAGCTGAATTGTGCCAAGCGATCCGCAATTCGGTCGTTGATCATAACTGAAAAATGCTTCGAATTAGCTGCTTTTTCCATTTGTATTTTCCCCTATATGCTCCAGATTACTGTACTGTCTAATATAACATGAAATCAGTAAAAAATCATACATATTTTCGCCGTAATCGCGAACTGAACCCACAAATGACCTCATAACTAATGGTGTTGAGGTAATCAGCCACATCGTCAGCCGAAATTGATGCTGACCCGGACTTGCCAATAATCGTCACCTGAGTGCCATACTCATATTGCTTGGGGAGGCGAATCATGAGTTGGTCCATACAAACGCGGCCAACAATTGGACAAAAGTTGCCATCGACCAACACAGAAAAGCCCTGCATCGCACGGGGGATTCCGTCAGCATAGCCAACCGGAATCGTCCCAATCCATTGATCGGAGTCTGCGGTATACGTCGCACCGTAACCAATTGAGCGACCCTTTTTGACTAATTTTGAAAAGGTGAGTTCTGTCGTTAACGACAACGCCGGTTGAAGTGCATATGGCAGCTTCGTAATTTCTCGACCCGAGGGGTTCAGGCCGTATGCAGAGATGCCGTAACGAATCATATTACCGTCACACACTTGATGCCATAAACTCGTTGCAGAATTAGCCACATGAACGTACCGGGGCCGCTTGTCGACAACTGACATGAAGTCTTTGAAATTTTGATACTGGAACTTGAAATAGTCGTCATCCGGACTATCAGCGGTTGCAAAATGGGTGAAGATTCCCTCAAACAATAAGACATCCGAATTGGCCTTAAGTAGTGAAAGTGCTTCTTTAAGCTCGTCAGGTGTCTGAAATCCGATCCGACCCATTCCGGTATCCAAAGCCAAATGAATCTTCAAAACGGACTGATGATCGGCAGCTTTTAAAAGATGGGCGGCCTTTTCAATCCAATCCGTTGAACCGACCGTCAGTGAGATGTTATTTTGAGCGGCAATTACGGCTACTTCAGGGTCGGTAATCCCCAACACTAAGATCGGCTGAGTCAGCCCCGCATGTCGCAGTTCCAAAGCTTCATCCAAAATGGCCACACAAAATCCGGTCGCACCGGCTTTTTCAGCAGTTCGGGCAACTTGAACAGCCCCATGACCATACCCGTCGGCTTTAACCACCTGAAATAATTCGGTTCCGTTCTCCAAACGGTCTTTGGCATTTTTGATATTTGAATACAGTGCGTTTAAATCAATCACCAATTGTGCATTTCGTAAATTTCCGACTGTCATGAACTAACCCCGATTCTCTAGAATAACTTGGGTAACAACAATGTCATCGGTATGTGAAATCGATACAAATGCGTTGCCGTCAAATGGCTGTTTGGAAAAATATGGTTTGCCATTTTCGTTGTTAACAATACATAAATCATGAAATCTAACCTGTGACCCCAAACCTGAACCATAGGCTTTGGAATATGCTTCCTTTGCCGAAAAGCGCCCGGAAATGTATTCAAAACGACGTTTATCAGACAACTGGGCAAGCTGGGTCATTTCATCATCAGTCAGGATACGTTTGGTAAAGTGTTCGTTGCGCTCAACTGCAGCAACAACTCTTCTGATATCCGTTACATCAATCCCAATTCCTGCAATCATTTATAATCCCTCGCAAACCAAAAAGATAGGACAATCGTACCACAAAATAAAAAGGATTGTCTCAACGAGAGACAATCCTAAATAATTATTAACTATTTTTGATGGTAAAACGTCGCTTCTTGTTATTGCTGCCTGAGCGCTTATCACTATGCTTACGATCATTTGATCCTTCATAATGACCACGGTTATGGCTTGAATTCCGATCGCCATTACGACGATTCTTAGAACCCTTGTAATGACCACCATGACCGCCACCGCGACGATCGTTTCGATGGCCACCACCATGATGACGTGATAATGGGCGTTCTGGCGTAATCTTAACCTTCACATTGTCACGGGTAATATCGTTCAACAATGCGGCAACCAAATCGGTTGCTTCGTACTCTTCAAGCAGCTTGTCAGCCATCTTTTCGTACTTATCAGTATTTGTCTTCTTAATTAAGTCGGCAATATCTGATTCAGCTGAATTCAATTGACCCACAAAGGCTTCTTGAATCGTTGGTGGCTTCAAAGGCAGCATCCGCACCTTGGTTAATTTTTCGATTTCTCGAAGGTAATCCATTTCGTTTGGCGTTGCAAAGGTGATTGAAACACCATGCTTACCGGCACGGCCGGTACGACCTACACGATGGACATAACCATCAGGATCTTGAGGAATATCGTAGTTGTAAACATGGGTCACACCGGAAATATCAATTCCACGGGCAGCCACATCGGTTGCAACCAAGATATCAATCTTGCCAGCTTTGAATTCCTGCATGATTTGAGTTCGACGAGCTTGCGTCAAATCGCCGTGAAGCCCAGCTGCTTTGTAGCCACGTGCTTCCAGACCCTTGGAAACTTCATCAACCCGGCGCTTAGTCCGACAGAAGACGATTGTGACTTCAGGATCTTGAACATCGAAGAACCGAGTCATCGTATCGAACTTCTCGTATTCTTTGACACGAACGTAGTACTGATCGATTAAATCAGTGGTCAGTTCCTTAGCTTTAATGGTGACTTGTTGAGGATCGTTCATAAACTGAACCCCAACCCGCTTGATTTGAGCAGGCATGGTAGCTGAGAACAGCAAAGTCTGACGTTCTTTAGGCGTTTGCTTAATGATATCTTCAATATCATCAAGGAAGCCCATGTTTAACATTTCATCTGCTTCATCTAAAACTAATGTCTTAACGTGCTCTAACTTTAAAGTATGACGTCTAATATGATCAAGAATTCGGCCGGGAGTTCCAACCACAATCTGTGGGTGGCCCTTCAAAGCGTTGATTTGACGGCGAATATCTGCACCACCATAAACAACTTGGACTTTAGCCTTTTCATCTTTTCCTAATCGATAGATTTCTTCTTGTGTCTGGATGGCCAGCTCTCTGGTTGGTGAAATAATCAGAGCTTGAACATTTGGGTTGTCAAAATCAATCTTCTGTAAGATTGGTAAACCAAATGCGGCGGTCTTTCCAGTTCCGGTTTGAGCTTGACCGATAACATCCTGACCCTTAAGGACCATTGGGATGGTTTCAGCCTGGATTGGCGTTGCTTCTTCAAAACCACTGTTGGAAATAGCTGTTAGTAAGTGGTCTGATAATCCTAATTCACTAAACTTCAAATATGTTTCCTCCTAAATTTGAAACAATCAAGGTTCCGCGACCAACTGGGGAAAAATCCGTTTCCCGGAATGCGTTGGCCACTTGACCTACAATCATTTATTACAAAATAACCTTTTTAGTTTACACCGTCATTTAACATTAAGCAAGTCAAACGGGCAAACTTGTCACTTCGTCGGTTTAGCAACCAACTTGGCGACAACATTTTCAAGATGCAAGCCATGACTTGCCTTGAGCATCACTTCATCGTCCGGCGTTAAGTCGGACTCGAGGTCTTGGCTCAGCTGATCCAGCTGATCCGCACGGTAATAATGCAGATTCTCTGGGGCAAAAACCGGCTTTAACTTAGTATACAACGCACGCATATCGTCGCCAATCAAATAAATCACCGAAATCAGTGCCGGATCGATACTATCCGCCAAAGAGGCGTGCATTTCCTCCGAGTGGTCGCCAAGCTCCAGCATGTCGCCCAACACAGCAATTCGCCGACCATTTGTCTCAGTGGCCTTGAACGCCCTTAAAACCTCTTTAGCAGCCGTTGGATTGGAATTATAGACGTCGCTTAAAATCCGTTCGCCCTTTTTGCCTGTCAGCCACTCCGTTCGATTCTTAGTCAAATCAAATTTCGCTAGCTTTTGCTGCATAATGGTTGGATGAATTTGAAAGATTCGGCCAACCAAAATCGCTGCCAAGGCATTATTCACGTTATAATCCCCCATCATTGGGATCGTAAAGGAAATCTCCGGCCACAGATTGACATGAAACTCGGTCGCGTATTGCCCGTCCTGTGAATCAAGTGCATAAACATCATTTTGGGGATTTCTGCCAAAGGTTGATTGTGCAACATCGACCGTCTCCGCACGTTGCCGTAGCAGCGGCTCATCGCCATCGTACACAAAATACCCATCGGCCTTTAATCCATGGGTGATTTCCATTTTAGCATCGGCAATTTTATCGCGCGTCCCAAAAAACTCAATGTGCGCTTCGCCAATCATGGTGATGATCGCAACGTCGGGCTGCGCTAATTTGGATAAGAAATCAAGTTGTCCGGGACGATCCATCCCCATCTCAACAACCAAAAATTCCGTATTGGATTCCATTTGCAGAATTGTATACGGGACGCCAATTTCATTATTAAAATTATCATGGGTTTTCGTGACGTGAAATGTACTTGAAAGAATGGCAGCCACCATATCTTTAGTGGTTGTTTTTCCGTTGCTGCCGGTCACGGCAATCACTCGCGGATTAATTTTATCCAGATAATACTGGCTGAGTTCTTGAAAGGCCGCTAAGGGGTCATCAACCACCAAGGCCGGAATTTTCAGCGGTAGCCGGTCAACGTGTTCCTTTGACCAAAGCGTGGCGACCGCCCCACCAAGTATTGCATTGTCGATGTAGTCATGGCCATCGTGTTCACCTGCCAGAGGGATAAATAATTGTCCCGCCTGCATCTTGCGGGTATCGAAACAAACCCCCGTGACTGGTCGATTCAGTAACTGATCATTGAAATTATCTATGTTGGCATTAATTGCCTTTGCAATCTCGCCAATCGTCATTTTCATTTATTTGCGCTCCAATTATAAAATAGTGTTCTTCAATTATAACAAAAAAACAAACGGCTAAACACCCGCCGTTTGTTCCTGCCATTTTAAATCCCATTTTGATGTTTGCAGATTATAACTTAAATCACCCGCATAGACGGTATTTTCGTCAACAGTATCAGTTCGAAGAATAATCGAAACTTTATCCGGATCCTTCAAAATTCGAAGGGGAATATGATAGGTTCGAGTCCGCTCCCGTAAGGCACCAAATGAAATGAAGAGCCCATCGTTAGACTTGGTAATCAGATCAAGCAAAATTTCCCGGTCGATATCTTTAATTGAAAAGGGCCGCAGAAAAACCCGGAGTGTATTGTGGGTTTCTCGTAAATTACGTTTGATCGCAATTTCTAAAACGTGATTAAAATCAGAAAAGCGTCGGTAGTACGACCGAATTGTGCCGTTGTCTTGGCTAAGGTAGATATAGTGGTTGTTTAATTTCGACGAAAATGGTCGGCCCATCGGTGTTCCCATGTGCGCCAAATAAAGAAGCTCCGCAATTTCAAACGGAGAAAGATTGTTAACGGAATCTTCCGAGTCAAAATCAATGAATTTCTTTTTTTGGTCCGGATTCTTGAGTAAATAGGTGCGAATCTCTCCGGTTCCGGCAATTAAGTTAAACTTAGAATGAGAATTATACCCATTGGCAGCTTGTTGATCATTGTTTAATAAAATGATGTTTTGTGGCAATTCATCCAAGCCGTTAATAAAATCAGCCGCAGTGATCCCCGATGAGAGAATCATGTTGGAAATCGGATTCGTATTTATGAAAATCAAATTGCCCTTCATTGTTTTATTACCCCATATTTATATCTAAATTTATTGTACTACCCCAGACAATATATGTCTTAAAATTAAATCAGAAATGTATTAGTTTGCCCTTTTACCAATTCATTGGTAACATTATTGTTAACGTAACGATAGTGTGAGGTTATTAATATGACGAATGTCTTATTTGTCTGTCTTGGCAACATCTGCCGGTCTCCAATGGCGGAAGTCATGTTCAAAAAGATGGTTCAAGACGACAATTTACAAAATAAAATTCACGTTTCTTCTGCTGCCATCAGTGTCGAAGAACAGGGAAATCCACCCCACCCCGGGGCGATTGCCGAGTTGGCCAAGCATGGTCTTTCCGTCGGCAACAAAACGTCTCAGCCAATCACCAAAGCGGAATTTGACCAATCGGATTACATCATCGGCATGGATAATCAAAACATCTATTATCTCAACCAGATGGCCCCGTTTGCGGATCGACGAAAGATTTTTCTTTGCTATAATATTATTCCTGGCAAGGAAGGAACTGATATTCCGGATCCTTGGTTTGATCACAAATTCGATCGAACATACCGGCAACTGTCGGAAACCCTGCCAAAATGGTTGGATAAAATTAAAGCACAACTAGACTAACTGTTGACGGGCCCCAATAAGGCTCGTTTTATTTTGGGTGAGGCTTGATTGAGTAAATAACTTTTTTGAAGTTTCCCCCGAATCATTAACCGACCGGCACCAGTCGCGTCACAGGTGATCAACGTCACAATTGAGCGCTTGGTTTGGCGGACAACATCCACTCGAGTCGCGGCAATAAATTCACGCCGGTAGACTTGATATTGATAAACGTGCTTGAGATCACTGAGGTAGACTTTGTCCCCAACCCGGGTTTTAAAGTATAACGGGCCAAATAAGACGTGACGGTTCACCATGTGATGGCCGGCAAGTGGATAGTTTCCTTTCCCCATTCGTTGATCCGGGCGCATGGTTCCAGCTGCCAGTGCCAAGGTTGAGTTGGCAACGCCTAAGCCGATTGGTAGGTGAATGCCGGCGTTTGGGACAAGAATTTCACCAATGACTTCAATTTTGTCAGTATTCATTCTCGCCCGCGCGGCAGTTTGAAAGTCCAACGATTTTACTTTTTTGAAATTATAGCTGACATTTTGTTTATGGCGCTTGCTGTCCGCTTTTTGCCGCTTCTCAGTCTGGGTCACTGTTTGGCGGGTGACTTTTGGATCATACGATTTAATAATCGTATTTTTAATTGGTCGGTTAAAAATCATCCCGAGTGCTACAATGACCAGCAACGCAAAAATCACGTTGATCACGATTTTTTTCAGGAGTCCTGTTTTCATAAATACCTCCACCGTAATTGAATGAATCATCTAATTTTGAAATCTATAAAGGAGGAACCTCATTGTCAACCAAACAAGTTGGTCCTAATTCCTGGCGGCGCAATTTAGCCGTTCTTTGGTTTGGAACCTTCATGGCAGGAATTGGTTTTAGTGAAATCATGCCATTTCTGTCACTTTACGTCGATTCGCTGGGACGCTTTTCCCACGATGAATTAAGCCTATACAGTGGCCTGGCGTTTGCAGCCAGCTACTTGGTAACCGCCATCGCCTCTCCTCTTTGGGGAAAATTAGCAGACCGGACCGGACGAAAACTCATGTTAATCAGGGCCTCAGCCGGAATGGCGGTGGTCTTCATTTTAATGGGGCTTGTCACCAACGTCTGGCAGCTCATTGGACTGCGCCTACTGCAAGGTGTCTTCTCAGGATATATTAGTAATGCCAACGCCCTGATTGCCACCCAGGTTCCAAAACGCCGCAGTGGACAGGCATTGGGAACACTGGTTACCGGAAACGTTTCGGGCGCGCTGCTTGGACCTCTGCTAGGTGGCACGTTGGCCTCGTTATTCAGTTATCGGGTCACGTTTTTCATCACCGGTATTTTATTTACTGGCGTCTTTTTGATCACGGCATTCTTGGTTCATGAAGATTTCAAGCCCGTCGCCAAATCGAAAATGCTCGATACCAAAGGGGTCATCACCGAGTTGGGAAATGCGAAATTAGTCTTTGGTATGTTCATCACCACGATGATCATTCAAGCCGCTAATAACTCTATCGTCCCAATTTTAGCATTATATGTCCGTCAAATCATGCATAACAGCCCGACGACGACGTTTTATAGCGGAATCGTCGCTGCGGTACCCGGAATTGCAACATTGGCTGCTGCCCCCGCTCTCGGCCGTTTAGGAGACCGGATAGGTGCCGACCGCATTTTAATCATTGGCTTTGTGTTTGCAATCCTGGTCTACGTGCCAATGGCGTTTGTGACAAACGTCTGGGAACTGATTGGGTTGCGCTTTCTGATCGGAATTGCCAACGCATCAATGCTTCCCGCCGTCCAATCGATTCTGGCGAAAAATACGCCACCCCACGTAACTGGACGGGTGTTTAGCTGGAATCAATCCTTCCAAGCGATGGGAAATGTCGCCGGCCCAATGATTGGCTCCGTGGTCGCGACATCGTTTGACTACGCTGGTGTCTTCATTTCAACCGCCGTTCTTGTGGTCATCAATTTGACTCTAGTCTTCAATCACACCCGCAGTATGAGAAAGGCCCGCCGGATGAATATAGACTAATAAAATCACTTTTATATCGTACCATTTAACGTTAAGCAAGAGTTGGACAATCAAACAGATTTGTCCAGCTCTTGCTTTTTAAAATAAAAAAAGCGCGGAACAATTAAGTTCCCCGCTCTTTTGAAAATAGTTATTTGTCTGTAAGTCCGTATTTCTTGTTGAAACGATCTACGGCACCATCTGCTTGAGTAAACTTTTGCTTACCAGTGTAGAATGGATGTGAATCAGATGAAATTTCAACACGAATCAATGGGTATGTGTTGCCATCGTCCATCTTGATTGTTTCGTCTGAGGTCTTAGTTGATCCTGAGATAAACTTGAACCCGGTAGATGAATCTTGAAATACAACTTGTTGATATGCTGGATGAATTCCTTTTTTCATTATATATCGCTCCTTTGCCCTGAATCAATCTGATGACCCAGAGATTATCGATTAGTCAACTTTGTTAGTGTACCATAAATTAATTAGTCAATCAATCATCAATTGACTCTTTCTTCAACTTCTAATGTGACGTCTGCGCCAACGCCTCGAAGCTTGTCGACGATGTTGCCGTAGCCCCGAAGAATGTTATCCGCGTGACAAATTTCAGTCGTCCCATCTGCCATCAAACCGGCAATAACCAGCGAAGCGCCGGCTCGGATTTCCCCTGCCTGAACTTTGGCGCCGGTCAGTTTAGGGGAGTGATCAACGACAATAATGCCTTCATCAGTATCCTCTGACTTAATTTTGCCGCCGAGTTTATTTAATTCGGTAATATGCTTAATGCGTTTTGGATAAATCGTATCGATAATGACGCTTCTGCCATCGGCCTTAAATAATAGAGGTGTCAGAGGCTGCTGAAGATCTGTCGCAAAGCCGGGATACGGCATTACTTTGATTCGAATTGGTTTAAGATGATGCGATGGCCCAACGTAAATACTATCTTCATAAACGGTTAGGTCACAGCCCATTTCCTCTAATTTGGCAACAAACGCTTCCAGATGTTCTGGAATGATGTTGGTAATTAAAATGCCATCGCCAACTGCGGCAGCAAGTGAGAGATAAGTTCCGGCTTCGATTCTATCGGGAATAATAGTATGGGTATTTCGAGCCTGAAGGGTTGGGACGCCTTCGATACGGATAACGTCAGTTCCGGCTCCTCTGATATTTGCGCCCATGTTGTTCAAGAAAGTGGCAATATCAATGATTTCCGGTTCCTTGGCAGCATTGCCAATCACAGTCGTCCCCGGTGCTTTAACGGACGCCAGAATGGTGTTGATGGTCGCACCAACTGAAACGATATCTAAAAAGATTTGCGCCCCATGAAGACCGTCCGGCCCCGTTTTGATGGTCACCGTTCCGTCGTGCTCACTGACTTCGGCACCCAAAGCTTTAAAGGCCTTGATATGTTGATCAATTGGCCGCGGCCCGATATTATCACCACCGGGAAAGCTCACAGTTGCCCGTTGAAATCGACCCAAAAGTGCGCCCATAAAATAATAGGATGCCCGCAAACTCTTAATTGCTTTGCTGGGCAATGGCGCTTCAACAATATTGGTTGGATCAATCGTTAGGACATCGCCCTTAAACTCAGACGAAACGTTCATGGACTTTAAAATTAGCATTAAATTGTGAACATCTAAAATGTCTGGGACAGAGTCGAATCTAACGGGTGTATCCGCCAAAATTGCTGCGGGAATCAGGGCAACTGTGCTATTTTTAGCACCGCCGATCGAGATCTCTCCGGATAGCCGTTTGCCTCCATCTATGATTAATTTACTCATCGAAACTTTCCTCACTTTGTGTATTCGCACATTTTTCATGTCAAGAAATATATTATCCAAAATAGCTGCAAAATACAAGACCTCTGCTTGAATTATACAATTTGTAACAATTAAAACAATTGTTAAGTACAACCAATCGGGCCACCGCATGCAAGAAAGCTTCACATGGCAGTCAACACCAACGATTGTTACAAGAAGAGTGTAGAACAAATATCGGCTCGTCTTATGGCATCAAAAAAGGCGGGGCCGAGTCAAAAGTCGACACTTTTGCCCCAACCTCGCCTTGCGATTTTTGGTTAGTTATTTTTTTCAAGATATAAATCATTGGCTGCAGCGACAAAGTCTTTGAACAACCCTTCTGGTCGGTTAGGACGAGAAATGAACTCTGGGTGATACTGTGAACCAACGAAGAAACGGTTCTTCGGAATTTCAACCACTTCAACCAAGTGATTGTCTGGAGATGTTCCTGAGATAACCATCCCATTTTTCTCCATAGCGTCACGGTACGCATTGTTAAATTCATAACGGTGACGGTGACGTTCTGAAATCACGTCAGCATTATCGTAGGCTTTTGCAGCAACAGTACCCGGCTTCAACTTGCATGGATAAGCACCCAATCGTTGCGTGCCTCCCATATCATGAACATCTTCCTGGTCAGCCATCAGATCGATCACGTTGTGCTTGGTCCGTGGGTTCATTTCAGTTGAATTAGCATCTGGGTGACCTAGGACGTCACGAGCAAATTCGACACACGCCATCTGCATGCCAAGGCAGACGCCCAAATATGGAACATCCTTTTCACGGGCATACTTGATGGCCGTAATCATCCCTTCAATACCACGATCGCCAAATCCGCCTGGCACAATAATGCCATCAGCCGGCGCAAGCAATTCGGAAACGTTATCCGGGGTAATTTTTTCTGAATCAAGCATTTCCAAGTCGATATCGGCATCTACCACGTAGCCGGCATGTTTGAGCGCCTCGGCAACGGAAATATAGGCGTCTTGTAAGCCAACGTACTTTCCAACCAACGTAATGTGGATGGTCCGCTTTAAATGTTGAACGTGATGTTCCAATTGCTTCCACTCGTTCATATCGGCGACTGGCTTTGTAATGCCAAAGTGGTCGAGGATTTGTTGATCCATTCCCTGCTTTTGTAAATTCAATGGAATCGTGTACAGGGTTGGCACGTCAAGAGATTCAACAACCGCCTGTGGCTTAACGTCACAGAACAATGAGATTTTCTTACGCATTGAGTCGGTAATTGGCTTTTCAGAACGAACAACCAACAAGTTTGGTTGAATTCCCAATCCCCGCAGCTCTTTAACACTGTGTTGGGTTGGCTTGGTCTTCATTTCGCCGGCAGCTCGGAGGTAAGGAATCAAGGTCGTATGGATGTAAAAGACGTTCTCATCGCCGACTTCGGTCTTCATTTGCCGAATTGCTTCCAAAAATGGCAGTGATTCAATATCACCAACAGTTCCACCAATTTCGGTAATCACGATTTCGGCATCGGAAACTTTGGCGGCTCTCATAATCTTTTCCTTGATCATTCCCGTAATGTGAGGAATTACTTGAACAGTGGCGCCAAGATAATCACCATGACGTTCTTTTCGTAAAACTTCATCGTAAATCTTACCAGTGGTGACATTGGAGTATTTATTCAGGTTATTATCAATAAACCGTTCATAATGGCCAAGATCCAGATCGGTTTCAGTGCCATCATTTGTGACAAAAACCTCTCCGTGTTGGTAGGGATTCATCGTGCCTGGGTCGACGTTGATATATGGATCAAACTTTTGGATCGTGACGTTTAACCCACGATTTTTCAATAGTCGGCCTAGTGATGCTGCAACGATTCCTTTTCCTAAGGAAGAAACAACGCCACCAGTTACAAAAATATATTTGGTCATTATATAATCCTCTCCTCTTGATAGTTAGCCGGGGAATTCACAAATAAAAAAATCCCTATCCAAAAAGTGAATAGGGAACAATTTAATCATCGTTCAGATGTCCTTGAAACTCAAGGAGCCCAAAAAATATAATACATACTTTTTAATTATTAGTCAAGAACTAATGGTCGTCTTTTGAATTGAAGTCATCGTCATCATCGTCTAATGAATCGTCATCATTCAACTCGTTCAACTGACCTTCAATTCCGTCCGGTAAGTCATCGTCATCGGTATCATCGGAATCGATGTCTTGAAGATCCTTGTTATATTTACCCAGATCTTCTGCTTCATCATCTGAGTCTTCATCATCTTCAGGTTCGTCTTCAAAATCATCGTCGTCTTGATCTTCTGGATCATCATCATCGTAATCAATGACATCGTCATCGTCAGAAGCATCGGCAAGAAAGGCATTAACCTTACGGCGCTTTTTGCGCTTTGGCCGATCTTCGTCTTCTTCTGTATGGACAGTTGCTTCATCAATGGATTCATAAGGGTACCAAGTTCGTAAGCCCCAAAGATTGTCACCAAGAGAAATAAAGCTGCCATCAATGTTCAAATCAGTATAAAATTGCGACAAACGGTCACGAATTTCTTTGTTACTATCGCCTAAATACTCCTGGACCGCATTGGCTAAATCAGCAAATGGCATGGTGTCCCCACGTTTTGCCAAGATTGCGTGTGCGACCTCGATCATCGATAGTTCATTTTTGTTTTGGCCTTTAAAGACTTCTAATTCCAAACTGGTACACGTCCTTTCAACAGTCTAACAACAGTCTAAAAATTACTATACTCGATTAAATTGTAAATTGCAATCGAATATTGTATTTACCGAGTAATTGATCGCCTGCGTAAAGTAAATAATCGACGCCGACATTGCCGCGCAACGGTGAACTCAAAATCTCCGTATCAAGCGCTGACGTCACGGTTTGAACGTCCATCATCCCATAAGGTGTCCGATAACGGGCAGCAATCCGCTTACCGTCGCTAAAAATCAACTGCAGCCGATTTTCTCCCGAACGTGTGAGCTTAATGTTGCCGTCATCAGAAATTTTAATGGTAACCGGTACCGGTCCCTCATCAGCATCTTCGTTATAACGAATGTAAATGCTGGTTCCAACTCGCACCAGCTGGCCGACGACATCAAAGACAAAATTTGAACGTTGTCCTTCTTGCAAAATGTTGGTTTCCAAGTGAATTTGTACCGGAACCCCCGTTGCTAAATTATCCATAATACACCTTCTTTATAATCTGTTCTAACTAATTTATTATATATCCAACGACCCGTTTTTGCACTAAAGTCATCTCGTTGAAATGATGCAACTTTTCTTATTTATGATTGGCCGTCTGTTATAATTAATTTGATTGTTTATTTTAAGAAATGGAGAATGAAAATGTCATTTACAAACGTGCCGATAACGGTCATCAATCAACTCTATTCTAAAAGTAACAAATTAGATGCCTTCGCAGACACCAATGCCCTGCTCGAAATATGTGATCGCAACCTTCAACCGTTCGTTCATTTTTGGACAACTGAGGAAGCAACGCTCATTTTAGGGATCAACGATCGTCACCTGCCAAAACTCCCTGATGGCCTTAGAAGTCTCATTAGCAATCACTATGATTATTTTTTAAGAAACTCAGGTGGACTGGCCGTCGTGAGTGATCCAGGGATTTTGAATATCTCCTTATTCATCCCCCAGCCGGATACAGCCTATTCCATCGACCAAGCATACGAGATTATCAAGGGCTTAATCAGCATGTCCTTTCCACAGCTCGACATTCAAAGCTATGAGGTCACGAATTCCTATTGTCCGGGCAAATACGATTTGTCGGTCAATGGCCAAAAGATTGCCGGGATTGCCCAACGGCGGACCACAAACGCGCTGGTGTTAATGTTATACCTGAGCGTTAATGGCGATCAGGACGGTCGCAGCGAAACAGTTGCTGAATTCTATAACGAGGCGGATGCCTATAGTCAATCCCGCTGGACCTTCCCAAAAGTTGACAAAACGTCGATGACAACGGTTCAACAACTGGGATTCTCCGATATTACCCGATCAGACGTTGAACACAAGTTTTTAGAAAGCATCAATCAACAAAATATCGACGTTGACGTGACTTCGGGATCGGATTTATTAATCTCGCAGGAATTCACAGCGGAACGACAAAAGCAGTTACGAAAAATTCAATTGAGAAACGCTCAATTACCAATTGTCTAAGGAGGCAATTTTTTGGATTACGCACATCAACAATTAAAACGTGAAAAGGTCTTTCGAGATCCGGTTCATAACTATGTCTATGTTAAATATCAAGTGATTTTGGATTTAATCAACACCTCGGAATTTCAACGTCTGCGTCGCGTTCACCAGTTGGGGACCACTTCGCTGATTTTTCACGGTGCGGAACATTCCCGGTTCTCTCATTCGGTTGGGGTATACGAAATTGCCCGGCGGATCATCGAGTCTTTTCAGAAAAACTTCCCTTCCAAGCATCCTGGCGATGGCCTGTGGGACGATTCCGAAAAAATGGTGGCATTGTGCGCGGCACTCTTGCACGACGTTGGCCATGGAGCGTACTCACACACCTTTGAGCACATCTTTGGCACCAATCATGAACAGATTACCCAAGCGATCATAACTTCGCCCACAACGGAAATTAACCAGGTTTTACGAAGGGTCAGTCCCGACTTTCCGGAAAAGGTTGCCAGTGTGATTAATAAGACTTATCCCAACAAGCAAGTGGTTGAGATGATTTCCAGTCAATTAGACGCCGACCGGATGGATTATCTGTTGCGAGACGCTTATAACACTGGCGTTAAGTACGGCACCTTTGACTTGTCGCGAATTTTAGAGGTCATGCGCCCTTATCAAGACGGCATTTGCTTTGAAATGAACGGCATGCACGCCGTTGAAGACTACATCGTCAGTCGCTTTCAAATGTATCAGCAGGTTTATTTTCACCCAGTCTCACGGTCGATGGAAGTGATTTTAAACCGCTTGTTGAAGCGGGCCAAGCTGATCTTCAGTTCGGAAGTTCAATCCGATCAGCAGACGCCTTACCTGCTGTTGCCCTTCTTCAAAGGTGATTTCAATTTAGATGATTATCTCCAATTGGACGATGGGGTCTTAAACACCTACTTTATCCACTGGAAACGCTACCCTGACGACATCCTCAGTAATTTAGCCAGCCGGTTTATTGACCGTAAACCCTTAAAATCAGTTAAATATGACAAAACAACGGTTGACCTACTCCCCAGATTGCGTGAGATAATCGAACAGTCAGGATTTAACCCGGATTACTACACGGCAACGGACAACAGTTTTGATCTGCCCTACGATGCCTATCAGGCTGATAAAAAACAGATCCATTTGATGCAGGAAGACGGCACCCTGGTCTCCCTTTCATCGGTCAGCCCACTGGTTCGGGCCATTTCCGACAAGCAAACCGGTGATAACCGTTTCTTTTTCCCACGAGAAATTCTCAAACCGGATGAAAATGTCGACTTGTTTCAACCGGAATATGACGAATTTAACCGCCATATTCGCAATGACAAACTCATTAAATAATCAAGGAGAGTAACCCCTATGGACATCAAATTAATTGCCATCGACATTGATGGAACGCTTCTGAACGAAAAAAACGAATTAGCTCAGGCAACCATTGACGCCATTCAACTGGCAAAACAAAAGGGCGTCAAAGTTGTCTTGTGTACCGGCCGCCCGTTAAGCGGCGTTCAACCATATTTAGATAAGCTTGAAATCACCGGTAAGTCGGAATTTGCAATTACCTTCAATGGTGCCATGGCCCAAAGCCTGGACGGCAACGTCATGGTCAACCACACCATTACTTACGATGATTTTTTAGAGACAGAAATGCTGAGTCGAAAGCTCAACGTGCATTACCAAATTGAAACAACCGACAGCATTTATACCACGAATCGGGACACCAATCCTTACGGTATTGCTGAAAGTTTCTTGGTCCGATTACCGATTAAGTTCAGATCTCCGGAAGAAATTCCCAGGGATCTGGTCATGTCAAAGGCGATGTTCGTTGATTTTCCTGATCAGATTACCAAGTCAAAGGCGTTAATTCCAGCGAGCCTCAAGGAAAAAATGTACGTTGTTCAAACTGAACCGTTTTTCATCGAGATGATGAACAAACAAGCCAGCAAGGGTAAGACTTTGGGCGAACTTGCTGCTCAATTGAACTTAACAGAAGACAACGTCATGGCAATCGGCGACCAAGGCAACGACTTAACCATGGTGAAATACGCAGGATTAGGCGTCGCCATGGGAAACGCCATTGACGAGGTTAAACAAGCGGCTCAATTTGTGACCAAGCCCAACTCCGAAGATGGGGTTGCGTTTGCCATTAATAAGTACGTTAACTAGATCGCTTGTCGTCCGTTTAAGCCAGATAATGGCATGGCTGAGTTAAAAGCTGAGACTTTTCCAGCTTCATCGCAAACAAAAAGAAGAGGTCAAACGCAAAATGAAAATTTGCGTTTGACCTCTTCTTTAACTATTCAAAACGTTAAATACTGGTTAAAATGACACCCAACGCGATCAGGAAGCCCCCGGTTGCCAAACAAAACTTGGCGTACCGGTTCACTCTGATCGGTTGGTTCTTAATTGACGCCACTTCCCGGGCTTTAGGATGCTTCGGGTCGTTTTCAGCTTCCAGATCACTTTTCTTTCGGATATGAAAGCGCCAGCCAGTGAATAAATGACCAGCTCCAACAATAAAAATTGATCCAAGCACAATCAGAAACAGGCCAACTAAAAAGTCAATGTTTCCAATTAACATTTTTGGCAATCGAAACAAAATCGCCAAAATATTGATGATCGCAAGCGCAATAATTGAAGACCAGATCGGTGACTTTTTAATCAACTCAATCATTAATTCTCGGCACCACGAAATCGATTATTGAATAACGGGCTAACCGGCTTATTTTCATTAATCCGCTTAATCGCGTCACCAATCAATGGCCCAACGGAAACCTGTTCAATCTTGTCAACTTGCTTTTCTTTGGTTAATTGGATCGTATCGGTCACTACCAACTGTTTAATCGGTGACTTTTGAATTCGATCAATTGCAGGCCCGGAAAGAACCGGGTGCGTGCAGCAGGCATAAACTTCGCTTGCGCCGGCATCCATCAGTGCTTGAGCACCCAAGGTAATTGTTCCGGCCGTATCAATCATATCATCGATCATCAGACAGCGTTTGCCTTTCACATCACCGATGATATTCATGATTTCAGCAACGTTTGCGCGCGGACGGCGTTTATCAATGATGGCAATCGGTGCCTTTAAGAATTCGGCCAAAGCGCGTGCTCTGGAAACACCACCGTGATCAGGTGAAACAACGACGTCATTACTGCCAAATCCCTGCTTAATAAAGTGGTCAGCAAGTAACGGGGCGCCCATCAAATGATCAACAGGAATATCGAAGAATCCTTGGATTTGAGCGGCATGAAGATCCAGTGCAACCAACCGATCGACGCCGTCTGTTTGTAACATATTCGCCACCAACTTAGCGGTAATTGGCTCGCGGGAACGGGCTTTTCGATCTTGACGGGCATAACCGTAATACGGAATGACCACATTAATTGTTCCGGCACTGGCTCTTCTCAAAGCATCAACCATAATGAGCAGCTCCATCAAGTTATCATTAACCGGAGCGGATGTCGACTGGATAATAAATATATTATCACCGCGGATACTTTCGTCAATGTTTATTCGAATTTCACCATCGCTGAAACGATCAACCGACGTTTTACCCAAAGGTACACCAACAGTTTGAGCAATTTTTTCAGCCAAGGGCCGATTAGAATTCAGCGCGAAAATCTTTAGTTTCGAATCAAAATATTGCTGAGCCATATGATCCTCCAATATGTTTTTTGTTAACTCTTTATCCCAATGACTTAATTATACAATGTTTTAATTAAAAATCAGAGTTAATCTTTCTGATACGGCAACTTTTTAAAATAGCCGGCTTTGTTTGTCTGACGTGCGCGGGCGATGGCCATATCGTACTGATTAACCGTCTTGTTAATGGTGGATCCAGCAGCAATAAATGAATGGTCGGCAACTTCAAGTGGCGCAATTAAATTGGAGTTGCTGCCGATAAATGAATCGTCGCCAACCGTGACGTCATGCTTATGAGCACCGTCGTAATTGGCGAAAATAACCCCACAGCCAACGTTGATGTTTTTGCCAAGCTTGGCGTTACCAACGTATGTCAAATGGCCAACCTTGGTGCCTTCGCCAATTGAAGCCTTTTTAATTTCAACAAAGTTACCCAAATGAACGTGTTTGCCAATCCGTGCCTCGGGCCGCAAATGACTGTTGGGACCGATATCCGAGTGGTCCATCATTTCGGACGATTCAATTAACGAAGACGTCACTTTCACGTGATCGTGCAGAATTGAGTCGCGAATTTCAGAGTTGGCGCCAATATAACAATTGCTGCCGATAACCGTGTTGCCTTTGAGCTGGACGCCGGGTTCAATAATGGTGTCAGCGCCAATCTTAACACCGGCATCGATGTAGGTCCGTTCCGGGTCAATCATTGAGATTCCATCCATCATGTGTTGGCGGTTAATCCGGGTCCGCATAATTTTAGTTGCCCGAGCCAACGCAATTCGATCGTTGACACCCATAGATTCATCGAAATCATCCATCTTGTATGCGGCAATCGTTTCGCCCTCCGATTTCAAAATTTCGATGACGTCAGTCAAATAATACTCACCCTGGGCATTATCATTGGTCAACTGATGTAAAGCATCAAACAACGCCTTGTTGTCGAAAACATAGACACCGGTGTTAATTTCATCGATTGCCTGTTCTTCACGGGTGGCATCTTTTTGTTCAACGATTTTTTCAACAATTCCCAAGTCATTGCGGACAATCCGGCCATAACCGGTTGGATCAGGCGCTTTGGAAGTTAAAATCGTGGCTTTTGCCTTTTTATTTTGGTGGTAGGTAAACAGGTCATTAAAGGTTTTGGTTGTCAACAATGGTGTATCGCCACTGACAACCATCGTCATCCCATCTAAGTTGCCCAATAATTTTTCGGCCTGTAAAACAGCGTGTCCGGTCCCCAACTGCTTTTCTTGGACGGCATACTGTGTTCGGTTCCCCAGATTTTGACGGACGGCGTCAGCCCCAAAGCCGACAATCGTCACAACATTATCCATATTGGCCTTCTCAACTGCCGTTAAAACGTGATCAACCATTGTTTTGCCGCATAGGCGGTGCAGCACCTTATAAAGTTTTGACTTCATTCGGGTGCCTTTGCCGGCGGCTAGTATGATTGTGTTTTTTGTTGCCATTATTTATGTCTCCCCAATGCTTTTCTAATTAAAAATTTTATCAAGGTAATTTCCTGGTTGGGAAACTACAGTATTGTTTTCAGCGTCCACTCTCATGAGTGAGGTATAGTCACCAATCGTTCGACCGTTTGGCGCAGTGCTTTCAGCAACCACACCGACACCAATCAAATTAGCATCAAATTCGTCGACCATTGAAATCATGCCCCCAACGGTTCCGCCGCCACGCATATAATCGTCAACGATTAACACGTTTGAATCAGGCTTCAGACTGCGTTTGGACAACGACATTTTTTCGATTCGAGTCGAAGAACCAGATACATAGTTGACGTTGACCGTTGATCCTTCGGTGATTTCAGTATCGTGTCGAACAATCACAAACGGCACGTTCAAGAAGTCCGCAACGCTTTGCGCAATTGGAACACCCTTGGTCGCAATCGTCATGACGGCGTCGACGTTTTGGTTTAAATATTGGGTCGCAAAAATTCGGCCAATTTGTCGCAACGTGGCCGGACTGCCCAATAAATCAGACATATAAACGTAGCCCCCCGGAAGATAACGGGCATCTGAAGACATCTCAGCAATCAGCTGATTGACGACTTCTTGCGCCTCTTCTTTTAAGATATACGGCAAAAACCTGGTACCGCCAGCAGCACCAGGAATTGTTTCAAGTAGACCAGTTCCACGATTTTGAAATGTTCGTTTTAATATTGTTAAATCTTCGCTGATTGAAGACTTGGCCGACTCATAGCGATCCGCAAAAAAGGTCAAAGGGACCAGCGTATGCGGCCGTTCAAGTAAGTAACGCGTCATATCGATCAGTCGATCACTTCTTCTTACTTTCAAAAATTCCACCTCGAGTTTATGTAATATCTATTTGATTTTATCATAAATAGTTCGGCTTTAGGGAATTAACATACAAAATTAGTCCAAATTTTAACGACTCTTATTACTAATCGAATTATACAGTAATGCCGAAGCGTAAATAACTGCTTCAATTGTGGCAATGAAAAAGGTTACCGGCCAGTTGGTAACATATCCCAGATAAAGGCCAAACCAAACACCAAAAAGAGCAAAGGCGATTGCCAATAACATCATTTGAATCACGGTATGGGCGAAATATTTCGAACTGGCAGCCGGCAATGTCAGCAGCACAAAAATCAAGAGTGAACCGACAATCTGCGCGGCAACACTGACACTAAATGCCAGTAAGACTAAGAAAATAATTGAAATCAAGGCACTGTGAATGTGATTTGTTTTGGCACCGACAGCGTCGAACGAGTCGTCCTTCAAGTTTCTAAAAATGACGAATAAGACGATTAACACGAGTACGGACAGCGAAGCCATTTGGACAACTTCTTGATGGCTGATCCCAATGACGCTTCCAAATAAAATATTGGTGGCGTAACTGGAATTCTTGTTGGAAAGTGACAAAAATAAAATTCCCAGCCCAATAAATAACCCAGAAATGGCACTAATCACTGACTCACGACGAGATTCAACGGCGCCGCTGAGTTCACCCACCAAAATTGAACTGACGGTCGTAAACGCCAGCATCCCGTTCAAAGGCGTCCAGCCGATAAAAATACCAAAAGCCGCGCCCGCAAAGCCGATTTCAGAAAGTGTGTGCGTCATAAAGGGCATATTTCGTGCAACCACGAAGACGCCCATGATGCCACTGACAATTGCAATCAACGTCCCCGCCAAATAGGCGTTTTGCATAAATTCAAGACTAAACATATTCGCCCTCCTTTGAATCATTATGCAGCTCATCAATTGGGCCTTGCGTGTATCCTTGTTTGGTCAACCAAAGGAAGTGATCCGGATACTCGTGAATGACTTGCATATCATGAGAAACAAAGATCACGGTCAACCCAAGCTCCTTGTTTAGTCGAAGGACGACATCCAACAGTTCCCGCTTGGTATTTGGATCCAAACTGGCCGTTGATTCATCGAGAATTAACAGGTCAGGATCGTTAATGAGTGCTTGTGCCAGATAAGCCTTTTGCTTTTCACCACCGGATGCCAATCCAAGCGGCCGTTTTGCAATGTGGTCCAGGTTCACCTGCTTGATCACAGATTGAACCTTTGCCTTTTCTTTTCGAGACAACCAGGGCAGCTTAATTCCGGTAAAGTTCAGCGAGATAAAATCTTCAATTGATAATGGGTATTCAACATCCACGTTTCGAAATTGAGGGACGTAGCCAATTTTGAGACCTGGCTTGATGTTGATTTTACCGGCTGATGGCCTTAACTGCTCTAAGATAAGTCGGACAAGGGTCGTTTTTCCTACCCCGTTTTCGCCGATAATCCCTAAAAACTCACCGCGGTGGACCTTGAAGCTCAAATCTGAGAGCACTAGATGATTCGGAAAGCTTAACGATAATTGTTCTACTGAAATTAATGTTTCATTCAAATGAAACGACCTCCGCAACTTTGTAAAAAGTAATTATTACTATTTTAGTTTAGATGAAAACAAATTTTTGTCAATCGCTGTCAGCACATAAAAAGGGTTGCTTGAACAAAACTTAAGTTTTGCTGGCAACCCTATGTTGTTAATGATATCCGTTTGTCGGTTAAATAACCGGATCCGTCTCGCATTCCGGCTGGGCAATATAAGCTTCGTTGCAAAATCCGGAAATGCTGTTGTAAACCCGATGAGCACGCGATTCTGTGCGACAAATCCCAAAAACAGTTGGCCCACTTCCGCTCATTTCAGAACCATCCGCGCCGTACTCAATCAATCGCCGCTTGAGCGTGGCAATCTGTGGATGACTGGCAGCCGTGATAACTTCTAATGAATTGCCAATATTTTCGGTGATTTGATCGTAGTTTGCTGATTCAATCCCCATTAATAAGGCGTCAATATTTGGATGCGTGATCTCGGTATGAGCTAGTCGTTTCAAAATTTTGGGTGTCGATACACTCACATTGGGCTTGGCAAGAACAAACCACATCTTCGGTAATTTGTTAAGCGGGGTCACCACTTCTCCCCGGCCACTAACAAGCGCGGTTCTGCTATACACACAGTAAGGAACATCGGAATCCACGTGCAGACCCAAACGGGCGAGTTCGGCCAACGATAGGTTGGTTTCAAAAATGCAATTAAGGGCCCGCAACACGGCGGCTGCATCAGATGAGCCGCCACCGAGCCCAGCAGCAACCGGAATGTTTTTTTCGATGACAATATCCAAACCGGACTTGATATTCATTTGTTGTAAAAACAGGTGGGCAGCTTGATACGCCAGATTACGTTTATCATTCGGCAAAAAGCCACTATCGGAGCGGATGGTAATCGACCGGGAATTTTGAGTGGCCACCTGGACGTGATCACTTAATCCAATCGAAGTCATGACCATCCGCCACTCAATTGTCCCGTCAGCATGAATAAAGGGGACATCCAGCCCTAAGTTTAACTTAGCCGGTGCCCGCATAATCATTTTCAATTCGCCTCGCCCCCTCCACTCATTCACTAATAACAAAATTATACTAAATTATTAATAAAATGTCAGTGAATAAGTTGGATTTGGGTAAAACAAAAAGGCCTCGCGGGCCCAAATTGATTATCCAACAAGATGGCATTAGACTGCCTGGATATGATCAAAGTCAACTTCAATATTTTTGGTTAAAATATCAGTATAACTGTATGATACGCGCTCGAAGTTGGCCTTCCCCGGGTCTAATTCGACAACAAAAACAGCCGGGAACGTTTCCCTCAAAATTCCCGTTCGTTTAGTCGTCTTTCTTCTCCCGATTTGAGAAGTTACGAGTACATGCTGGCCGATATGATCGTCCATCTTATGCTTAATCACAGATAAAGTCACTGGCATCCTATTCACCTCACGATGGCTAATTATACCACATGAGTAATAGAAAAGCAATTTTTACCACAAATCAGGTCATCTGACAACAATAGAACGATGAGAATTAGATTAGATTTGTCGAAGTATGAAAGGCATTTGCCATCGCGACAAACTGCTCCACGGTGAGACTTTCCGGCCGATCACTTGGATCAATTGCGACCTGGTTTAAAACTTCCTTAATCGCTGCTTTCCTTTCAGGCGTTTTACCAAAAACACCCTGTAAATTATTCCAAAGTGTCTTCCGCTGATGCATGAAGCATCCCCTGACAAAACTAATAAATATTTTCGAGTCGAAAGGCGTGACTTTCCGGTCAGTTTTCGGTGACAGCTTCACAATCGCTGAATCAACTTTGGGTTGCGGGATAAAGGCCGTCTTTGGGACAATAAACGAAATTTCGACATCGTTTAATTCTTGGACAATCACAGACAAAGACCCATACGGCTTTGTTGAAGGCACGGCCGTCAGTCGTTCGGCGACCTCTTTTTGCATCATGACAACAATCGCGTCAAAGGTCACCTGACCGGCAATCAGATTCATCACAATCGGCGTCGTAATGTAATATGGGAGATTGGCAACAACTTTCAGGGATTTATTAGCATCAAATTCCTGTGAAATAATTTCAGGTAAATTTGCTTTTAAAATATCCTGATTGATAATTTTTATGTTATCGTACGGTGCCAAAGTTTCGCTTAAAACCGGCAACAAGTTGGCATCAATTTCAAACCCCAAAACTTTGTTGGCTGCTTTAGCCAGCTGCTCCGTCAAGCCGCCAATTCCAGGCCCAATCTCAATCACGTTATCATCCTTGGTAATCTGAGCCGCTTCAACAATGTTGTCTAAGACATCTAAATCAGTCAAGAAATTTTGACCGAGGCTCTTCTTAGCTGACAGATGATACTGGTTCAAAATCGCTTGGGTCCGCGTTGGACTGGCAATTTGTGGGTATTCAGTCATTTGAATCCTCCTTATCAATCTGCTTAACAGCAGCCAAAAACTGGTCACGGGTAATGCCAAACATTCGCAGCCGGTGTTGCAGCTGCTTGCCATTGACGTAGCCGATTCGTAACAGCTCGCCAAGTTGTTCCCGCCGTTTTTTGGCGCTTGGATTGCCCATTAGGCCTTCATGCATCAGTTCTTCTCTAGAAATCAACTCGGCGGCCGAATCATCTTCCGTGTAAACTTTGCTGAGCGCCTCACGAATTGACTCGATACTGGCATGCTCTACGCCAAGTGACCCGTCAGATCGGTTGGGAACCCCCTGCTTCTTGGTAATAAATGCGTGCTTTGCATTGGGAACTTCAGCTGAAATTGTTTTGCGAATTTTTTCGCCGGAAAAATCCGGATCGGTAAACACAATGATTCCCCGAGTTTCGGCAACCTTTTTAATCAGATCCAAAGTTTCATCTGGAATCGCTGATCCCCTCGTCTCGATCGTATCGGCATCAACTGCTCTTTGAATTCGTTTCGTGTCGTCTTTTCCTTCAACGACAATCACTTCTTTAATTTTTTTCATTTATCCTCAATTCCAAATAATCTCAGTGCGTTGTGATAGGTGTGATCAGCAATGACGTCCGGATTAACATCACAAATTCTGGCAATCGCTTCAACCGTGTACAGCGTGTACGCCGGCTCATTTTGTTTACCGCGCATGGGCTCCGGTGCCAAATATGGTGCATCCGTTTCGACCAGCATCTCATCAAACGGAGTGTTTCTGACGGCGTCGTGAACCTCGTGGGTCTTCTTGAAGCTGGCAACACCGCTATAAGAAACCAGCATCCCCAAATCCAGAAACTTTTTAAGCCATTCAACATCCCCATTAAAACTGTGCATCACGCCACGAATATCCGAAACGTCCATTTCTTTAAGAATGGCGTAGGTATCTTCAAACGCATCCCGGTTATGAATCGAAATCGGCAGGTGCAATTGCTTGGCAATATCAATTTGACGCTTGAAGACGCGTTTTTGGACTTCTCTTGGAGACGTTGTTTGGTGATAATCGAGCCCGATTTCACCTAACGCAACGACTTTAGGACTCTGGAGCTGTTCAATCAGCAGTTTCTCCTCAGCCTCATGATAGTGAATCGAGTCTTCCGGGTGCCAACCAATAATCGAATACATGTCGTCATATTGTGCCGCCAGTTCGAGTGATAAATCATTGAGCTTTTGGTTAGAACCCACGTTGGCAATCTTAACGACGCCCAAATTTTGAGCGTGTTGAAAGTACTGATCTGCTTGTGGATACAATTGTGAATCATTTAAATGCGTATGTGAATCAAAAATTTTCATTTCTTACTCCATGTTCATCGATAAAAATAGGGATTGTGACAAAACTTGCGTCTTGTTTCCAATCCCTAGTTTTCACTCCGATTAGCTTGCCACAACTACTTGATTTATTCCAGTGTGACCCCATTTTCGAGGTGCGAGCCGACTGTAACCAATTCAACGTTGCCATCTTTATGTTCAACTGATAGCAGCATCCCTTGGCTAACCTGGCCACGCATTTTTCTTGGCTTCAAATTCGAAACAATGATCACTTTTTTGCCAATTAATTTTTGATAATCCGGATACCACTGGGCAATCCCGGATAAAATCTGGCGATCGCCGTCATCTCCGGCATCAAGTCTAAATTGAAGCAGTTTATCTGCACCTTCAACCCGGTTGACGTCTTTAATTTCAGCAACCTTCAGTTCGATTTTTTCAAATGCTTCAAATCGAACTTCCTTCTTAGTCAAATTCAAATTGGTTGTTTCCGGATCAAAATCGGCTTCCGCAGCCTCCTTCATCGCAGCCCGACCTTTGGCTTTATCTGTCTTTGTCATTTGCTGCTTGATGAAGTCGACTTCATCATCAACTTCAACCCGTGGGAAGATTGGCGTCCCTTTAGCCACACATTTTGCGCCGGCAGGCACGTCTTCAAATCGAAGGTTCTTCAAGTTAATGTCTTCTTTAATCCCAAGCTGGGTAAAGATTTCTTTCGGTGCGTGGGTCATGACCGGACTGATCAGCTCGGCAATCACACGTAAGCCGGCAGCCAAATGGGCCATCACAGAATCAAGTTTTTCTTTATCATCAGGATTTTTGGCCAAATTCCAAGGTTCGGTTTGGTCAATATATTTATTGGTTTGCGCAACCAATTTCCAAGCTTCTGCCAATGCGTCTGAAAAATGCAGCTCGTCCATTAACTGTTGGTAATTGGTAATCACGGCCGATGCAGTGTCTTCAAGCTCATGATCTGCTTCATTAACGCCTGATTTGAAGGTTGGAATAATCCCATCTTCATACTTATTAATCATCGAAACGGTCCGATTTAACAAATTCCCCAGATCGTTGGCCAAGTCGAAGTTCAAGCGGTCAATAAAGTCTTCCGGCGTAAACAAGCCGTCATTGGCATACGGCATTGCCCGCAACAGGTAGTACCTGAGTGCGTCCAGCCCGTATCGGTCAACCAACGTTTCTGGATAAATCACATTGCCCTTTGACTTGGACATCTTGCCGTCTTTCATCAACAACCAGCCATGACCATAAACCGTCTTGGGTAGTGGTAACCCAAGTGCGTGCAAAATGATTGGCCAATAAATCGTGTGGAAACGGACAATTTCTTTTCCAACCATTTGAACATCGGCTGGCCAATACTTTTTGAAATTGGTATTGTCTTTTCCGTCATAACCTAACGCGGTGATATAGTTGGTCAACGCGTCAATCCACACATAAACCACGTGTTTGGGATCTGATTTAACCGGCACTCCCCAAGTAAAGGTTGTCCGGGAAACTGCCAAATCTTCCAAGCCGGGTTCAATAAAGTTTTTGATCATTTCGTTCATTCGAGTTGCAGGCTGAATAAAGTCCGGATGCTCTTGGTAATATGTCCGCAACCAGTCAGCGTACTTACTCATTTTGAAGAAATAAGACTGTTCGTGGACCAATTGAACTTCGTGGCCACTAGGCGCCTTGCCGCCAATCACCTTACCGTCATCATCACGGTAAACTTCGGCGAGTTGACTTTCCGTAAAGTACTCCTCATCGGAAACCGAATACCAACCTGTGTATTCACCAAGGTAAATGTCGCCTTGATCCAACAGTTGTTGAAAAATATCGGCAACTGCTTTTTCATGGTAATCATCCGTTGTTCGAATAAACTTCGTGTTGGAAATTTCCAACTTTTTCCAAAGCTGTTTGATGGACCCTGCCATCTTGTCAACGTAATCTTTGGGAGACATGCCCAGCTGTTCTGCTTTTTGTTCGATCTTTAACCCATGTTCATCAGTTCCAGTCAGGAAAAACACGTCGTAGCCCATTGCGCGTTTGTACCGGGCTTCGGCATCACACGCGATGGTGGTGTATGAATTTCCAATATGTAATTTTCCTGATGGATAATAGATAGGAGTTGTGATATAAAATGTTGGCTTACTTTCTGCCATGAAAGTACCTCTTTTCACATTTAATTAATCTTTAATTTAATACAATCAAGTATAGCAAATATTTTTTAGAATGGCGATGAGATTTGCACGTCGCCAAACTTTGCATAGTAATAACGACCTCACTGAACGAGCAGTCTATTGATCACACCATTAACGGTTAAAACAAATTCATCTGAAGCGGCCCGAGCCCACCAAAGGTTAATCCGAGCATCTCCTTGAGCTGCAGGGCATTATCTGCCGCGTCACCGCCGGAATTATTGTTGAAAATAACGCAAACTTCATCTACCTGGTCGTTGAGCGTTTGAACCGTTTGCTTAAATTCGCTAAGTTCGGCTTCGGAATACCGATATAACGTTCGCCTGCTTCGCCACTCACTGGATTGATCGGTCCATCCCGAAACGTTTCGCCCGTGAAGTCTCAGCAATGCCAATTTTGAACTGGTCACGACAGGCTCAAATGGCACGCCGCGATTGGTGGTGTGCGGCTCGTCCACCGCCACCAGTGTGATTCCCAGTTCTTTTAAATAGCCGGCAACATCCCTGGTAATCTCATCCCCATACCAAGTTGAATTGCGAAATTCCACGGCGATTGGATACCCTTGCATTAACAGACTGATGCGGCGGAGATATTCAATGGTCGCGACGCTTCTGGCAAAGTATGGCGGAAACTGAAATAAGACCGCCTTTAACTGGTGAGTTGCCATTAGCGGGGCAATCGCGCGTTTGTAGTCGTTAAAGACAACCAGCCGCTCTTCGTTGCCCACCGGCTCTGAACTACCCTGATCATGCATCGTCATCACTCGGTTGGCTTTCAAAATGAACTGAAAATTCTTCGGAACCTGATGCAACCAATTTTCGATCACCGTTGACTTGGGAATTGCATAAAACGGCGTATCCAATTCCACCACCGGAAAGTGAGCACTATATTCTGTGAGTCTGACTTTGCGTTTTGCGCCATCAATTAAAGCCGGATGATCGGAAAACGTTGTGAGTCCAATTGTAATCAATCATCCCGCCTCCTCGTTTTAAGCATGAACCTGCAGATCCTTGAAAAAGTCGACCGCATTTTCTTTGATCATTGTAAATGGAAAATTAAAGGTCAATTGTTCTTCGTTTACGGCTAAAACCTTTGCGTTCGCTGAACGATAATCGATCAGGCCGGCAAATGGGTAGACCCGCATTGACGTCCCAACGATAACGAGCAGGTCAGCCCTTGATACTGCCTCAACACTCTTAGAGATTGCGTCCGGATCCAACCCTTCACCGTATAAGACGATGTCAGGACGCAAAATTCCGCCGCAGTTTTCGTGATACATGCTCTTCAGGTAATCCTTGTAGTCGACCTTCTTGCCGCATTTTTGACAATAGACCGTGTATAAGTTGCCGTGAAATTCAATTAGATTTTGAGTCCCGGCCTTTCGATACAAACTGTCAATATTTTGCGTGACAACAACCGCATCCTTTTGATGGGTAAATGCCGCTTGTTTTTCGTGAATAACGTTTGGTTTGGCGTCCGGATAATACATATTTGATTTTTCATATTGCCAAAAAACTTCTGGCTCGTCACGCAAACAGTCCGAACTCAAATAATACTCGGCCGGTTTATCCGACTGGTCATTTGTGTACAGGCCATTTTTGGAACGATAATCAGGAATCCCAGATGCCGTTGACACCCCGGCCCCGGTTAAAAACACAATGTTGTTTGCCTGATCAAATTCAGCTTGAATCTTAGGATCAATCATCATCTGTCTCCTTTCATGAACTATTTTCGGATAATATATGGCATTTTCAAGTCTTCAAACAACTCGCGAACCGTTTGATCATAAACCTTTTTGAAAAATTCAGGATCGTCTTGATTCCCCTTTGGATTCGCCAAAACAAACGAATTCTGGTCATCAACCCGGTTAAAGCCAACGTATCCTTTGGTATTGCTTTTAACTTCAACAAGATCCGAGTGGTAAATTTCAAATAATTGCTTGACTTTAAGCCCCAACTGACGTTCCGATAAGACACTTGTCACCGTGGTGAACTCTGTGTTGTGAAGCGCCGGCAATTCCCAGTCCTTGAGCTGCTCATCAAAGGCCTTGAAGAGTTTGACAACATTTCTGCGCAAGCTGAAAGGAGAATCCGTTGGCTTTTCAGAAATCACCTGGTACAGCTTTTGAGCGGCGGCAAATGAAACCGGAAAGTCCTTGGCAAATTTGTCGGCAACTTGATCGACACCGTCGCCATAAAAGACGAGTGCGTCAAGCAGAGTTGTCAATCTTAACATCATTTGATCGTCTAACGGATCCGGTTCAGGCTTGATGGTTGCGTATACACCTTTGAGGTACATGTCCTCAATTTCCTGATTGATCAAGTGGTGCTTGCGCTGTTCGGATACGACCACAAAATGCGAGACAATATCGTAGAGTTCGGTCCCCATCATTTTGAGCTGTTCATCTAAATTGTCATCACCGGTTGTGAGTGAATAAAAGACCTGTGGAAAGCCCCGCAGCACCATCAATAAATGAAGCAGCTCATGAGAAGCCGTGTAGTTCGGTGCACTCAAATCAGCAATTTGGACAATAATATTCTTTCCATCCTGGACTGTTTGAGCTTGATCGTGACGGACATATCCGGATTGCAGCTTGCCGATAAAGGTCACCGCAATGTTTCCGGGGAAAAAGTTATTGACCGCGTCAATTAAGCCGTGGACGTCCTTGTTAAGCTCGATATCAATGTTGTTATCCATGTTGTTCTCCTATCTGCGTATCGTCTTTAAAATTTGTTTAACTGCCCGAGAATCGGGGTTCTTGAGTTGTCTTAGCTGATTAATCACTTGCGGCAATTCAAAATCCTGGGCCCCATTTGATAAAGCTAAAGATTTTAACTGCAGGTTCATGTGACCTTTTTGAATTCCCTCTGTTACCAACGCTTTTAGAGCCGCCAAGTTTTGGGCCAGCCCCACCGCGGCAATCAACGCCATTTCTTCTTGGGTGTTATGAATCGCTGCAATTTGCTTATTGATCGCCACCAGCGGTAAAACCTTGTTAGCGCCGCCTACAAAGCCGATTGGAACTGGCAGGTCCATTTGTCCAATCAAGTCTTTATCGCTCATCTGCCACGTGCTGAGGCCCTTATACGCCCCTGTCCGCGCAGCATATGAATGGACCGCACTTTCAACCGCCCGCCAATCGTTACCAAAGGCAATTGTCGCGGCATCGACACCGTTCATAATTCCCTTATTGTGAGTCGCCGCGCGTCGGAAGTCCAGTTGAGCCACTTGGCTGGCATCAACGATCCGCTGGCCGACCACTTGTCCGCTCATCGATTGGGTTGCTAACTGTGCAAGTGGCACTTTACCCGAAACATGGACCACTGCTTCATCCGCGTAATTTGTCAAAATCGCCATGGTGATTTCGGCGTTCATTTGGTTTCTGAGCCAGTTAGAAAGTGCCTCCAACATCGTATTGATCATGTTGGCGCCCATCGCCTCACCCGTATCAACCATCAAGTCGATGGACGTAAAGGTTGAATCCAACTGGCGGACCGAGAGGCGTTTTGCACCGCCGCCATAGCTTAAAATGCTTGGATGGCTGTCATTTGCAATTTCGATCATCTCCGCTTGGTGGTCAGCCACAAACGCGCGAAGTTGAGAAAAAGCGCCATTTTTGATGATTATTTGGCCGCCGGTCAGTTGACTGGCAACTTCTGCTTGAATCCCGCCACCGGCCGCTAACAGCCGACTGCCATTACTGGCCGCTGCGATGACCGACGGCTCTTCAGTCACCATCGGCACCAGGTGCGAATGGCCGTTAACCACCACGCCAACCGCAACGCCCTGTGGCAGGCCAAAGTCGGTCACATAATTTTCAATGACCTGACCGGACGGCTGTGAAAACTGCTGCTTGATTAAATCCAATTGGTCCGGTGTCAACCCGGCTTCTTCAGCGATCAAGTCTAATCTTTTCTGGAATGGTTTCTTATAAAAGTGGTTCCACTTACTGTCCATATTATCACCATCGGTTTTGAATGCACAAAAAGCTGGTTATCTGCCAGCCTTTATGATGTCCCATATTCTTTTTGGATATATTCGGTAATGATGCCTTCACGAACCCCGCTCTCTGAAAACAGCACCTTTTTTGCTTCAATTTTATCCATCAACACAATCAGTGGCAGAAGGCCGCCGACGATGATGTCGGCACGATCGTGTTCAAGTCCTTGAATCTTGCGACGTCGGTTGACGTTTCCCTTGAGCAAATTCAAATAAGTCCGATTCACTTGTTCAGCGGTCAAATGATAGCCGTGGATGGCATCAATTCGGACCATGTTTTGACGGCGCCGGTTAATTCTTGCCAAGGTTCGGTTCGCACCCCCAAGCAGGACAAGGGGCTGATGAGTAGCCCGGGCCAACCAGTCAATCTTTGAATAAATTTTACGAATGTTAAATTGCGCGTTAAATAAATTGGCTCCAGTGATATTGTCGTTCAAATGGTAGCGCTCGGTAATATTAACCGCCCCAATTGGAATACTGGTCAAATTGGCACTTTCGCCATTGCTCACCCGAATGAGTTCACAACTGGCACCGCCAATATCTAAAATGAGACAATTTTTGATTCCCAAACGATTGATAACGCCCAGATAATCGTAATAGGCTTCTTGGCTTCCGGTCAGCACTTTCAGGGAAATTCCAATTCTGCTTTTAACGGCCTGCAGAAATTGAGCTTGATTTTTAGCCTGCCGAACAGCTGCAGTCGCAATCCCAATCACCCGTTTGTCCTGATACTGGGAATAAATCTGCTTAAAGTCAGCTAATGATTCAATGGTCCGTTCCATGGCGGCGGGCTGTAAAATCTTGCCGCGCCCCATCCCTTCAGACAACCGACTGTCACTTTTAATCCGTTTAATCTCGCGGTAAGATCCGTCTGCTGAAATCTGATTGATTGCCATTCTGACTGAATTGGAACCAATATCCAAAATTACAAGGTTTTCCATCCCTGCCACCCTTTCTGGACATATTAGTCAAAATAGTTAATGCCAATGGCGTCCCGAACTTCTTTAAGAGTTTGATTAGCCACTTTATTAGCCGATTCACTGCCCTTTTTAAGAATGTCGTAAACTCCCTGTTCGTCTTCAGCGTATTGGTTGCGACGTTCCCGAATCGGCTTTAATTCAGCTTGAAGGACGTCGTTTAAGTAACGTTTAATCTTGACGTCGCCCAAACCACCGTGACCGTATTGTTCCTTTAGTTCTTGGACCTTCTGCTTATCCGGATCAAAAATGTCCAAATAAGTGAAGACAGTGTTGCCCTCGACTTGCCCAGGATCTTCGACGTGAATATGGTTGGGGTCCGTATACATCGACATGACTTTCTTTTGAATCGTGTCTTCGTCGTCTGACAGATAAATAGCATTGCCCAGCGATTTGCTCATCTTGGCGTTCCCATCAAGTCCAGGAATTCTTCCCATTCCCTTTGGTGGGAAATAGCCTTCGGGTTCAACCAAAATATCATCGTGATACACGGAATTAAATGTCCGCACGATTTCTCGGGTCTGTTCCAGCATTGGTTCCTGGTCATCCCCCACCGGAACGGTTGTTGCTTTAAAGGCGGTGATATCAGCAGCTTGGCTGATCGGATACATCGCAAAACCAACTGGAACGCTTTGGCCAAAGGCTTTTTGCTTAATTTCGTTCTTAACGGTTGGATTACGGTTCAACCGGGAAACTGTCACCAAATTCGAATAGTGCTGGGTTAATTCTGGCAGCGCCGGAATCTGCGACTGCACCAAAATGGTCGACTTTTCGGGATCAATGCCAACAGCCAAGTAATCCAAAGCAACTTGAATCAGGCTGTGGCGAATTTTTTCGGGATCACGGGCATTATCAGTCAGTGCCTGCATGTCGGCAATCATGATAAATGTTTCGTAGTCACCGGAGTTTTGTAATGCCACCCGGTTTTTTAATGAACCAACGTAATGGCCGATATGCAGCTTGCCGGTTGGTCTGTCACCTGTCAAAATAATCTTCTTTGTCATCATATCCATCCTTTCAAAAAACGCCCTATTGCTTTAACAATAGGACGCTTATACGTGGTACCACCTAAATTGCGACTACTATTTAGCCACCGCTCTAGACGATATGGGCGTCACCCTTTTAATAAATCCAATTCGTCTCGTCGTGGCCGTTTTCAGCTAATCGACCTCTCTGTTACTGACGATTCTACTCACTTTTTAATAACAATTTAATTTTACTGATAAACCACTTAAAAGTAAACCCCGTTTAATCGGAATTTAAAGAAGTTTGTTCGTTAATATCCGGCTGATAAATTAACCTGATTGATGGCAATAGTACCAGTCTGAATGAACGTGGTCAGGTTCTTGTAGAAAATGTTAAAGGCTGCCTGCCCATATTCACGAAAACCTCCGGAAATATGTGGCGTGATGATGACATTATCCATCTCCCATAACGGCGACGTTGCCTCAAGCGGCTCATTTTCAAAGACGTCCAATGCGGCACCAGCCAGTTGATGGGTATCCAGTGCGTCAATCAGCGCCTTGGTATCCACCGAGGGACCACGACCGACGTTAATAAAGACCGGCTGATTTTCCATCTGGTCAAAGAATGCCGGATTAAAGAAGTGCCGGGTCTCAGCGGTCAACGGCATAATGTTGACCACAAAGTCCGCCTTGGCGGCTTCAACTGTACCGGATTTGTCAGTCACAACCCGGTCAAAATGAGCAGCGGGACGGCCATGGCGACTAACGCCGATCGTCGTGACCCCGAAGGCTTTGAGCTTTTCAGCAATCCCCTGGCCAATATGTCCAGTCCCAAAAATGACAACCGTGCGATTCGTCAATGTGTAGATCTGGTTGCGAATTTGATCGCCAATCCAATTATGTTCACGGCGAGCAGCATGACTGGCCTCGATGCCACGGGCAAATGATAGGATGTAGGCAAGCACCATTTCACTGATCGGCTCAGCATGAATGCCACTCACGTTTGCAAGTGAAATCTGTTTTGCCTTAAATTCAGCCAACGGCAAATAATCCACACCAGCAGAGTTGGACTGAACAAACTTGAGCTTGTTGGATTGTGCCAGAACAGATTCGGCAGGCTTGCCCCAGCCGTAGATGACGTCGATGTTTTTGGCGTTACCGCCTAATTTGTCGCCGTCAATGACTTCAACATCGCCTAAAGCAGCCAATTTGGCACGGTTTTGAGCACTCAGTTCAAACAGATTTAAAATTTTCATAAGTCCATCCCTTTCGTTTCTTACATGAAAAAGTATACGCTCCAAACAGACGCAAAAAAAGAAAAGTCGTTTGGTGAAAAACAAACCGACTGATGAATTGACAACGGCCCTCAATCCAACTAAAATTGTCGAAGCATTCTTAATTGAGCGATGAACCGGAATCCGAATGGAGGAACCCTTTTGGAAAACAACGAAAAGAAAACAGAACAGATGCGGGTCGACCAAGTCGTCAAGCGGATTGACAAAAAGATCATCAGCACTGACGAAGAGCTTAACCGGGCCCACGCAGAAACCAAAAAGGTTCAACAAACCTATTCAGACAACACGTCAGTCAACTATTTTGAAGTTGATGATCGAATTGAAACGAGTGCCGAACTCCAGCAGCAACGGGGGTTGGTTTCCCGACTAACCGAAAACGAAAGTATTTTGAAGAACCAACTTTCGACACTGAAAGATTTAAAAAAGTCCCCTTACTTCGGTCGAATTGATATTCAAGACCAAGGGGATACCGAACCCGAAAAGTTATATATCGGGATCGCGTCATTTGAAAATGAAGACGGTGAATTTTTAGTTTATGATTGGCGGGCGCCAATTTCCAGTGTTTACTACAATGGCACTCTTGGCGAGGTTAGTTACCAAACCCCAATCGGTGAACAAAAAACAACGCTCAAGAAAAAACGTCAGTTCCAAATTGTCGATGGCCAAATACGAAACATGTTTGACACCAACGAGACTGTTGGTGATGAAATGCTCCAAAGCGCGCTGGGTGAACAGACCGATCAATATATGCAAAATATTGTGGCCACCATTCAACACGAACAAAATGACATCATTCGAGATACCACCAGTAACTTATTGGTGGTCCAAGGAGTTGCCGGTTCCGGTAAAACGTCGGCGATTTTACAGCGAATTGCCTTTTTACTTTATCACAGCCGAGATACGCTGGAAGCCGACCAAATCATTTTATTTTCACCCAATAAGCTTTTCAGTCACTATATCTCCGAAGTCCTGCCAAGTTTAGGTGAGCGTAACATGCGGCAAGTGACGTTCGATGAATTTATCGACAACCGCTTGAAGGGATTAAATGTCCAAAGTTTGTTTGAGCGTTACGAAACTGATGGCACCTTGACGGAGCAACAGCGCTATGTGCGTGCTTTCAAGGAATCCGCCAAGTTTATGGATGAACTGCAGGAATATTGTGACAACCTCTCTTCGTCGCAAATTTTCTTCAGTGACATTATCTTTAACGACACGCCTTTCTTCACCAAAAAAGAAATCAGTCGGATCTTTGATAGTTTCCCGAAAGCAGCCAAGATTTACGACCGCTTCCTGCAGACTAAAAACGCCTTAATTAAGCAATTAAAACGCCGAATTGACGATGAAACAAAAGCGACTTGGGTCAACGACGAAATCGACCAGTTAAGTAACGAAAAGTATCATGACCTGCTGTCCGGAAAAGCGCTTGGTGAATTCCAAAATGAAGACGATGAACGCTTTTATATCGCCAGAAAAATTGTTGCAAGCCGCCTGCGCGTTGTCTACGACGCCATCTTTAACGACAACTTCTTTGATGCCTACCTGCAGTACGCCGATTTCTTAAAAACGGTCGACTTACCGCAAAATATTAAACAACCCCAGTGGCAGCAAACCATCGACGAATTTAGCCAGTCAATTGAGTTTCATTCAATCAAGCTCGATGATTGTGCTCCACTGCTTTACATGCGCGATTACATGTGTAACAGCGGCCAAAATAACACCATGAAGTATTTATTTGTCGATGAAATGCAGGATTATTCCGTCGCTCAGCTGAAATATCTGCGATACGCATTTCCTCAAACCAAGTGGACCCTGCTGGGTGATAGTGAACAAGCCTTATTTAAGGATGTTGAACAGCCCGAAGAAATTTTAAACAAGTTAAATTCGGCCTTTCACGTCCGCCGTTCACGCTTGATCAGCTTGATGCGGTCCTATCGATCGACTTTGCCAATTACAGATTTTGCCAAATCCATCCTGCCAAACGGCGACGATATTCAGGCATTTAACCGTCCCGGAGACATCCCTGAACTGATCCTGGCTACGGACTTTACCGATGGCATTAAACAATTGGAACGGGTCATTACCAAACAGCGAAAACACTATCAGACGGTTGCTGTCTTGACCAAGAACATGACTGAGGCAGAGCAGGTATATAAGCAGCTGCACGCCAAAGGTGACGTGACCCTGCTAAAAGATGCTGACAGGACACTTCCAAGTGGCTTATTGGTCTTGCCGATCTATTTGGCCAAGGGATTGGAATTTGATTCGGTCATCGCTTGGGACACTTCCGAGAAAAACTACCCGGATGAAAACCTACTGGGAACTTTATACACGATCATTACACGAGCGATGCATCACCTCACTTTGATCAGTCTGGGTGACGTCACACCAATTATTGCCAATAGCACATTAAGCAACAGCAAAATTAAAATTGAAAAAAAGATTCAAAAGTAATTACCAATTTAAACAATCAGTCATAAAAGTCCACTTCCGGGTTTTAAGAGGAAGTGGACTTTTATGATGTTTAAAACTGATTGATTCACTGAACTGAATTGTCGGAAAACAACCGCCAGAATTAGACAAGGTATTGAATATCGCTGGCAAATGTCGGGTAGACCAGAATTTCTTGATTGAAATCACTGATTTTCATGTGCTGGTTGATCATTAACGTAAAGATATTAATTAAATAATCGGCGTGATTGCTTAAGATCGTCGCCCCAACGACGGTTTCATTGTTCCGGTCAATCACGACTTTGGCTTTGGCGACCGGCTCATTTAGCCGATGGTAACTGTACCATTTGTGCATATCATTGGTAATCAGTAAGTATTGGTCGTTATCAGCAGCGATACTGGCCGGTACGCCAACTTGAGCCAGTGATGGTTGGCCAAAGACCATCGTGGGAATCGCCTTGAAGGCAATTGGAGCCGGGGCGCCGCCAAAATACTTGGCCAAATACCCCGCTTCGTATCCAGCAACCGGCGTTAACTTGGGCTGCTCGGTGCTGACCACATCCCCCATTGCAAAAATGGTTGGGTTGGTGGTTTGCAAATGTTCATTGACAACGACACCATGGTGGTCAACATTGACGCCAACGTTTTCCAAGCCAAGAGTATCGACGTTCGGCGTCCGACCCGCCGTCGCAAAGACCATATCCGTTGGCAGCTGGAATTGATCACCTTCAAGGACAAATTGGGCGCCAACCTGCGTTATTTGGGAAACTTCCGTATTGAAATGAAAATCAATTCCGATTTCGCTGAGATGGTCGATGGCTTGTTGGCCCAGCTGTTGGTCAAATTGCTTCAGTGGCCGATCATTATGGTGGATCAAATGGACCTTGGCGCCTGCAGCCCGAGCAATTCCTGCCAATTCAAAGCCGATATAGCCACCGCCGATAAAAGTGACGTCACTTGGCATCTCATCTAAATTCAAAAAATCGGTACTGGTTTTGAAATACTGGTGACCGGCTATATCAGGAATTGATGGTCGTTGTCCGGTTGCGATCACAAATTTATCTGCTGACAGCTGCTCGTTTCCGGCCTCAACCAGCCCTTCCGCGTTAAAGTGGGCGTGCTCGTGATAAGTGTCGACACCGTCAGCGGTTAGTGAATTCTGAGTCGCACTTGAAATTGGGTTTGTATACTGACGCTTTTTGCGCATCAAGTCCGGCCAATTAACCGAAACCCGGCCGGAAATCCCATTTCCCTGCATGTCATCGACCAATTGGGTGATTTCTAATCCCGAGAGCAATATCTTTTTGGGATCACATCCACGATTCGGACACGTCCCACCAAATAAATTATCTTCGACGACAGCGACAGTTTTGTTTTGCCGGCGTAAGGAATGTGCCAGCGATGCGCCGGCAACCCCACCACCTAGGATGACCACGTCGTATTGTTTTGTCATGAATAATTCCTCCTCAAATAATCCCAAGAAACCCGTTATCACCGGCTGTTTCAAGCTGGCAATGATTTAAAACGATATTTCATAAATCCATTGTAGTCTACTTGACAATTATTTCCACATACTGTTAATTGACAAGTCCCTTAGGAATTTGTATCTTAGAGGTTGTAGTTAAAATTTTGTTAAATTGAGGTGTACCATGGTTCATGCACTTTGGCGCCAATTTCCGCGTATTAATTTAAAATTAATCGCTTTGGAACCTTATTTGCTTAACGCAGTAAATCTTTCCAATCAGCCCATTCATCATAAGATTGTTGACTTATTAAAATCAGGCGGCAAGTTCCTTCGCCCCGGGTTCTTTTACATATACTCCGAGTTTGGCGAACCCGTCGACCCGGCAGTCGTTAAAGCCGGTGCCGCGGCAGTCGAATTACTTCACGTCGCGACGCTCATTCATGACGATGTGATTGATGAATCTCCCTTGCGCCGCGGAGTCGCCACCATTCATACCCAATATGGCCAAAAAAACGCCATTTACGCCGGTGATTACCTGTTTACGTGTTACTTTAACCAGGTCCTCAAATCAACGCAGGATCCGGCTGATATGAAGCGACACATCGACGCCATGCAGGTTATCCTGACAGGCGAATTGGACCAAATGAAGTACAACTTTAATCAACAGTTGACGTCTGCCGATTATTTCCATGAAATTACCGGAAAAACCGCCGAGTTGTTTAAACTTTGTTTCCAGCAGAGTGCGATTGTGACGCATGCGGCACCAGAAATCGTTGAACTGGGCGGCGAAATTGGGATTACAATTGGCCAGGCTTACCAAATTTTAGACGATATTTTAGATTACAGTGGCGATACAATGCAAACTAAAAAACCCGTCTTAGAGGATTTGAAGTCCGGGGTCTATACCCTGCCGCTGATTTTTGCCAACCAATTGGTACCAGACTCATTGAAGCCACTGCTGGACAAAAAAGATCAATTAACGGATACAGACATTCAAGCCATCAAAACGATTGTCATTCAATCCGGCGGCCTAAAAAAAGCCATTGAGGTTGCCGATGAGTTAACGGATAAGGCACTTGGGCTAATTGCCAAGCTGCCGGAACAAAAGTCCAAGCAGGATCTGGAAAAATTGACACGCATGTTGTTGACGCGCAAACAGTAAGTGAGCGGTTATTAAAAATAAGAGGAGCGGTGACAAAACAACTGTTTTGTCGTCGCTCCTCTTATTTTTTATCGGTAAAAGTATCCGATCAGCCGAATTTTAGATCACGCTCTTCCGCGATCCAAATCGTACAATTGTCTAAATCTGGCTTCGGTTTGATAGAGCTCCTGGGGTGTCCCCTGCATATCAAATTCGCCATTTTCCATAAATCTGACCTGATCGACGTGGGTAATTCCCGCCAAGTGGTGGGTTACCCAGATAATCGTCTTATCATGCAGTAACTCAAAGACCTTATCCAACAACTTCTTTTCGGTAATTGGATCCAGACTGACGGTTGGCTCATCCAAAATGATGATCGGTGCATCCTGCAGCAAAATTCTGGCAAGTGATAAGCGTTGTCGCTCACCACCCGAGAATCGTTTACCGGCTTCTTGCACTTCCGTATCGTACTTATCCGGCAATGACTCGATTAAATCTTTCAGTCCAACGGCCGCCAAGGCATCTTTAACTTGCTGATCAGATGCGTTCGTGTTGCCCAATCGAACGTTATTCATAACCGTCGTATCAAATAAATAAGGCTGCTGGTCCAAAATCCCAAACAGTGAGGATCGAACTGATTGCAAGTTCAAAATATTTTGACCGTTAATCAACACTTCCCCATCGGTTGGGGTCAAATCGCCAACCACTAATTTTAAGAAGGTACTCTTTCCAGTCCCACTTGGCCCCAGTAAGGCAATTTTTTCACCGGGATGAATATCCATTGAAATGTGTTTAACCACGTTTCGATTGCCATCTTGATATTTGAAAGTGAGTTGGTTGATTTTCAGCTCTTTAAAAGAACCGGCCAATTTCTGTTGATCGATTGGCTTGTCGTCACTGATATCCAAAGCATTAACCCGTTCAATTGAGCGTCGATAAACCGGCCATTCGCTGGCACCCTGGCTCATATTAACAAACGGCGAAACTGCCGGGAAGATTGCCAAGGCAAAGGCAGCGACCCAGTTCGCCATCGATTTGGTAGCTGTAAATTGATAAGCCGACCAAACCAGCAGCGTAATCGTGGTCAATAAGATAATAAATTGAACAAAGAATTCACGCCACCATTGGAAATAGTGATCCTGTTTTCGTAAAGCGGCAATCTCTTTAATCGGCTTTTTCTGCAGGTTCATAAAATCAGTGTAACGGCCTGAAATCAACCAGTCACCCAATCCCATAACTTCATCGGTCAAATTGGTATAAAATTCGTGTTGAATCTGATGCTGTTTGAACTCACGAACCCCGTTAGTGGCAACCGACATCAATGGCATAATGATCGTGATAATCCCCAATAATAACAATAGCAGCAAGCCGACCGCCCAGTTGAGCGACCCGACGCCAATCACGACGAAAATGTATAACAGCCACCCAATCACCATTGGAAAGACGGTTCTCAAGTAGAGGTTTTCGATGTGGTCAATATCATCAGCCAAGATACTTAAAATATCCCCGGTCTGATGGGCCCGCTGAATGGCCGAGGCCTTTTTTTCGACTGTTTGATACAGCTTTTTTCTAAAATCAGAGACAATTCTTAACACCCAGTTATGACTGGTCAATCGTTCAACATACCGAAAGACTGGCCGGGCAATCCCAAAGGCCCGGGCCAGGACAACCGGGACGTAAATATAAATAATGCTTGATGGCCGCCGAGCCGCCTCACTAATCAGAAAGCCGGAGTTAAACATCAACGCACCGCCTGAAAAGAAGGTCATAAAGCCCAAAAACAAAACCAGAATCAACAAACCTTTGTATTTTCTCAGGTAAGGCATGACCCAGGTATCGTTTGCGAACGTTTTGCGGAAATTTTTCATAGATCAGCCGCCTCCATTTCAGAACGAAGTTTGACGTAATCACCATTGCGTTTGGCCAATTCGTCGGGTGTTCCCTGTTCAACCACGCGCCCGTGATCCATGACGAGCACATAATCCATCTCACCAATCCAGTGAAGTCTGTGGGTGGCGAAGAAAACCAAATGGTCTTCAAAAACCGGCAGGATATCCTTTTTCAAGCTGGCTTCGGTTTCAATATCCAAATGGGCAGTCGGCTCGTCAAATAGCAAGACTTTTCTGCTTGGATCCAAAAACGCTCTGGCAAGGGCAATTCGTTGTGCCTGACCCCCACTGACGGTCCTGGCACCTTCACCAATCATGGTGTTCAAGCCATCCGGAAGCGTCTTAATCCAATCGCTTAATCCGGCCTTCTCAGCGGCATTTTCAATTGCCTCCGTGGTCGCATCCGCCACATAAAAGGAAATGTTATCAGCCAATGTTGCGTGGAACAAATACGGATTTTGTGGAATGTACAAAAAGTTTTTCTGCCAAGCAGCCTGGTTCAAATGTGGTAACGACTTGCCGTTTAAAATAATTTGATCATTCTTGTCTGGTGATAAGAAGCCGCCAATTAAGTTGATCAACGTCGATTTACCAGAACCGGATGCGCCAATAATACCAATCTTTTGCATCCCTTTAATATCGACATTGATGTCTTTTAACGTCGCCTCTTCAGTATCTGGATAGGTTAAGGCAACCTGATCCAGCTTAAGTGTCGATTCGTTATCCCATTTGAATGCCGGCATGATTTCGCGTTCACTCATTTCGGGTTCGTTCAAAACGTCCAAGACAGCCGTCATGGCATTCTTCCCGTTCAAAGTGGCGTGGTAATCGTTTGCAAAATTTCTGATTGGCAAAAAGTATTCAGGCGCCAAAACCAGAATCGTCAAGGCTGGCAACAATAAGACTTTGCCGTCCATCAAATCAAAACCAAGGAAGACGGCAACCACGGCAATTGACAACGTAGTGAAGAAGTCCAGGGCAAAGGTGGACGTCAGCGCAATTTTTAAGGTGGACATAGTTTCTTTTCGATAAGATTCACTGACGTCATAAACGTTATCCGCGTATCGTTTGGACAACCCTAACTGTTTAAGGGTTGGCAACCCCCGCAAGGTGTCAACAAAGTGATTGGATAATCGCTGATAGCCTTCATACTGACGGTCGGCTTTGCTCTGCGCTGCGAGGCCAAGAATAATCATAAACAAAATGATAATTGGAAAAATAGCAAATAAGAAAATTGCCTGTTCCCAGCGCAGGAAAAGAACGTAAAGTAAAATCAGCCACGGTGTAATCGACATATCCAATATTTTGATGACCACCAGCATTAAATAAGTCTGGACCTGATCGATTCCTTCCAGAGCCATCGTGACAATGTTTCCGGTTCCCCGTTTATCAATCTCTGCAGGACCCAGTCGAAAAATCTTCGCCATCAGGTCTTCACGCATATCGCCACTGGTCTTTTCGACAAATGGAAACAGCACCCGATTCTCAGTCACCGTCAGTAAATGACGGGCTAAAAAGGCGATGGTGAACACAATCGTTGGTGCAACAATCGTGTTAATCGACTGCAAATTCCATAAATTAACAATGGCAATCGAAAGCGCCCGTGCCTGAGCAATTATTGCGACTGCTTGAATGAATACTAATACTGCCAAAATCGCAGCGTATTTTTTCATCCCGGGCAGATCGAACAATCTTTTATCAATCAAACTTTTCACTCCCCCATCTGAAAAATTAACTTACAAACTCTAGTATAAAGAATTATTGCGCACAATGAAATATCAGAAAGCAAAGTATTTGGATGTTTTAGGTGTTTTTTAAATAGGAAAGGGGCTGTGATAAAATTAACGTTTTGCCAACGGCCCCCTTGCTTTTTTTATTTTATATAGCCGGAACGTGTGCCAAAAGGCCGCTTCCTAGGCATAACTACGAATAACTTTCCGAGC